>ERZ827496.13-NODE-13-length-221019-cov-5.135189_pt1 | contig 221019 bp, 181 predicted proteins | sample MGYA00519769_ERZ827496 | MGnify/ENA primary metagenome ERZ827496 (study PRJEB31778, sample SAMEA3449327) | human gut metagenome | biome: human gut; feature: human-associated habitat; material: faeces | place: United Kingdom | collected 2010/2012 ...
GCAGACGGTGTAATTGAATGTGATGACGGTATTGCGTGGGCGAACTGGCATGAGGAGCAGAGCAATGACTAAGTTAACAACTGAGCGGTTAGAAGAAATAGCAAAACTGGAAATAACTGAATTTAGCAATGGAATGGATATTGCGAAAGATGCATATCAATCAGTTGGCAGCTCTGAGATTGTCTTAATGGCTCGACAGCTTCTGGCATACGAACAAGCCGCTGAGCATCCGGCAGCGCGGATCACATGGGACGGGTCTGAGTTCAGCGTGAGTAATGTAAGCGAAGATTTTTTATACGGTGGCACTGCTGTCTATCTGGCACCGGTATTACCTAAACAGCCTGAGTCCGAATCAATAATTTGCTGGTCATGCAAAAAGACAATCACACTAACGCAACATGCCGAAGCTGATGGCTTTTGTCCGCTATGTGATGCTGAGATTGAGCTGGAACCCACACAACCTGTAATACCAGAACAGATAGAGCCCGCTGCGTGGCGTTGTGACAAAGAGGGTACAAAAGGTGTGGTGATTACTGTCCATAAACAAGTAGCTGATAGTTGGATATTAAAAGGCTGGAAAGTTACGCCACTGATTGAGGCAAACCAATCACAACCTGTAAGCGAGCCTTACAAGTTAGAAATCGACTTGGATGATGCGGATCACTTCTCAATAACTCACTTGCAAGAAATTATCTATGGAAAAGAGCTGATTTGGCCGGAAGCAAAATTGCTCGCTCGTTTCATGCTTGATGTTAAGCAGCGTGTATCAGCAGCCCCAGCACAGGAGAGCGAATAATGCGGAAAGTAACGATTAGATATAAAAATCGCTCAATGTCGCAGTTCTCTCGAGTGAAGTTGGTATTTGATGACGGATGGAACACGTTTTTTTATGACGAAGAAGGCGCTCCGTTTGTTATCTCAAATCAAGCATATGAACGGCTGTGCGATGGTTGGCCTGATACACAAAATGAAGTCAAGTTCAGCACAGCACAGGAGCAGAAATAGATGCTGATAGCCGGTTATATCCTTCTAGTCAGCGCCTGCGGATTAGATGCTTGCGACGCCCTCCCCGTTACACCTGAAGTCATGCCAAAAGAAACATGTGAACAATGGATAAAGCTGATTCACGAGAAGCGGCCTAACCACGTTCTGATGTGCTTACCAGTTAACCAAGATTAATAGCCGCCTAACCAGCGGCTTTTTTATTGCCGGAGGATGCATGCGACACATCATCAAGGGTAATCCAGAGCGTACAGAAAGAGCGGCAATGAAAGCAGCTCTCAATCAGCATCAAGACAAGTACGGCGACTATGGGCCAACCAAGAAAGGCGTCACGTACACAATCAAAGTTAGCGAAGAGAAATTCTTCATAGAGATTATCAACCGAGAGAAATCATATGTGGCTACATCGATGATGCGGCCTAGGGATTTATCGAAAGTGTGGGGGAATGCAGCGTGAGTGTTGAATTGATAGATAAACGTAGACCAAGTGAAAGGATAAGCGGTTTAGGTTTGCCGAACGGCACTTGGTTTAAGGTCCTATCCATCTCAGGAATGGATAAGGTAATTGATACAAAACATACAAATGACCCTCTGAATGTATCGCCGGCAAAATCCAAGAAGATGGCATGTATCATTGAGTCATGGATACCACCTAATGGATGGGTCAATGGTGATGACAAAGATAGCCACAATGAAATGAAAACCTACCTCATCGACTTCCTTAGAAACTGTAACGGCTTCCGCAGCTACTAATATATTTTAACTAATAATTATCGCGCTCTACGCGAGGTGATCATATGCCGAATAAATACAAGCTAATTTATGCAGACCCGCCGTGGACATACAGAGATAAGGCGGCAGATGGCGAGCGTGGTGCATCATTCAAATATCCCACGATGAGCATATTGGATATATGTCGCTTACCGGTATGGGACTTAGCTGATGAGTCTTGTCTGCTGGCGATGTGGTGGGTGCCAACGATGCCAGCCGAAGCGTTGAAGGTTGTCGATGCCTGGGGATTTAGATTGATGACTATGAAGGGATTCACCTGGCACAAAACAAATCGTCGCAAAGGGAACAGTGCGATCGGCATGGGCCACATGACAAGAGCTAATAGCGAAGATTGTTTGTTTGCAGTTCGTGGCCGGCTGCCGGAGAGAATGAACGCGGCAATATGCCAGCATCAAACTTTCCACCGCGCTGAACATAGCGCCAAGCCCCCAGAGTTTCGCGATCTGCTTGTCAGCTTACTAGGCGACGCGCCTCGCATTGAGCTATTTGCGCGTCAACAAGCTGATGGTTGGCATTCGTGGGGTAATGAGGTCGGTTGCAATATCGAGTTTCAGCAAGGAGTGAAAGCGGCATGACATGACAGCAGAACAAGACAACGCGATCCGCAATGTGGCTCGGCGATGCAACGAAGCAATGAAATCTGCAATAAAGTCCGCACCAAAAAAACCAACATCGACACAATCACCCGCCCCATTCTTCTCAGCTACTACGAAACCATTAAACCTCTCGGAATTCCATTCGTTAGGTTCCTTTGGACTATTGGCGTTTTGAATGGGCAGTTTGAGGATAAATGATGGATAAATTCAGTCTCGACACAGATGAGGCATGCGAATTCCTCGGGATATCACGACCAACATTAACAAGATGGGTAAAAACAGGAAGGCTCATCGCGACACGTAAAAACCCCACCAAAGCTAAATCACCCTATCTATTCACTCGCCAAGCATGTATTGCCGCACTTCAAGATCCGCTGCACACTGTGTCGGTGAGCGCGGCGGATGCGACAGGAGAAACACCATGTCACTCTTCCGTAGAGGAAAAATATGGTACGCGAGCATCTCTATCCCGGGTGCGAAGCGTATTAAAGAATCACTTGGCACAGAAGACAAGCGGCAAGCTCAGGAGCTGCACGACAAATTAAAGTCTGAGTATTGGCGTGTTGATCGCCTCGGAGAACTGCCAGATATATTGTTCGAAGAGGCATGCCTGCGCTGGATAGAGGAGAAATCAGATAAGAAGTCACTTGATACAGATAAAAGCCTGATGGGGTTTTGGCTGTCACACTTTGAAGGTGTGAAGTTAAAGGATATTACTGAGGCCAAGATATACGCCGCAATTAGCAAAATGACTAACAGGCGCCATGAGGAAAACTGGAAGAATAAACTCGAGGCGTTAGCCAAGAAAGGAAAGGAAGCACCTCCATTCAAACCCAAGCCAGCAGCAACAGCGACGAAGGCCGCACACCTATCGTTGATGAAGTCAATAATGCGAGCAGCTGAGAGAGAATGGAAGTGGCTAGATAAGGCGCCATTAATAAAAGTTCCTCAGCCTAAGAATAAGCGCATACGATGGCTAGAACCACATGAGGCCGTGAGGTTAATTGAAGAGTGTCCAGAACCACTAAAGTCTGTAGTTCGCTTTGCGCTAGCAACTGGACTGCGACGCTCAAACATACTTGATCTCGAGTGGCAGCAGATAGACATGCAAAGGAAGGTAGCTTGGATTAACCCAGAGGAAAGCAAATCAGGGAGAGCGATAGGCGTAGCGTTAAATGATACCGCAGCCAAAGTCTTGCGTGAGCAGATTGGAAAGCACCAAAAATTCGTGTTTGTTCACACTCATGCGGCTAACCGCTCCGATGGTTCTATTACACCGGAGATTAGGAAAATGCGCGTAGATAGTAACAAGGCTTGGAAGTCTGCATTAGTTAGAGCTGGAATTGAAAACTTCCGGTTTCACGATTTGAGGCATACATGGGCGAGCTGGTTAGTTCAAGCTGGAGTGCCGCTTTCAATTTTGCAAGAAATGGGAGGCTGGGAATCTATCGAGATGGTTCGGCGGTATGCGCACTTAGCGCCTAACCATTTAACTGAGCACGCCAAGCAAATTGATGTGATATTTGGCGATTGTGTCCCAAATATGTCCCACATTGGAAATATACAGATGGAGGTTAATTCTAAGTGATTGAATTTGTTGGTGGGTCGTGGCGGGTTCGAACCGCCGACCAATTGATTAAGAGTCAACTGCTCTACCAACTGAGCTAACGACCCAACGGGGGGGATTATTCTCCTCCGTGATGTATGCGTCAATTGTCACACAATCCTTACGCATGCATAAAGGTGTCCGCTCAGGTTTACGAAATGATGGAAAATCAAACGCTCACTATCGGGTTGGCGCGTTTTGCTGGATTTGGCGCACACAGCGTGCGAGCTCGGTGATATTGTTGTCCGGAATACGGTGCTGTTCTAGTGCAGAGTCTAACGAGAATAAATACTCGGCGTTACTGCCCAACGAGCCGCTGGCCTGAGAAATCAGTGCCGCCACGGTATTCAGCGTTGAGTTGGACTCATACAGCGGATGCTTGGGATCGGTGATAAACGTAATCCCAAAAATCTCACGACCATCAGCAAGGCTCAAAGGGCACCATTTGGGCGTATAAACCCCAGCCAGCATTTCTCGCGTCCATAGAAGTTGAAGCTCACAGCGAGCGTTGTCATCCGATAAACGGAATGCTAATCCTCGCGTATCACCTTCAGGCTTGAGGCCAAGCATGCGCCCCGGCGTATGTTCTGAACCACGCCCAGCTAATAAACGTATATTAAAATCGCGCTGCCAGCCTTTGAGATGGGCAGGCTGTACTTCCGCATACTCAAGAAGTGGATTCCAAATCAACGAGCCATAGCCAAAAATCCAGATCCCCTGATCTTTGGGGCAGGTTTCAATCATGTGGTTTAAGGAAGCGTCGAGCTGTGCTGGTGTCCAGAACAGGTTTTCCAAGGCTGAGTAGGTTTTGGCAAAGTCTTGCGACTCCAATAATTTTCGAGTTAACACGTTGACCTCCCCACGCAGAAAACAACGACAGTGAATTTAAACTAATCTATAGATGGTTTTAACTCAACTGTCATTATGCGCCGTATGGCGGTAGTGCGGTTATCAAATATTTCGAATGATGTATAAGGCTATGGAGGTTTCGAAGACAATAATCATGATTGACCAGAAAGCAGCCATAAATTGAGAGTGATTTTTTAGAAAAGCATGAAAGGATTGCATAATCGATTTGCCCATCGGGCTTGACCACTTATGTGTGTAATAATGCTACTCCCTCATAAAAAATTCTGCAAATTATCAATTTTAGTTGATTGACACAGTGTCATCCCATTGCCTATTTCGTTAATAAATCTTTACCTCACTCCCCGTCGCGGTTTAGTCCAGCTCAAGGTTGTAAAATCGCACCTAACACTAGCGACTTGTTTTATTCCGCAATTACAGACAATTAACTTTTCAATGCTGCAGTGGTGATTTTTTAGACTTGCGCTACATTTGTTATTAACGCATTTAATTATAAGCATTATTGAAGTATTTGAGTTTTCTCTCTTACGCCAGCCGGAAATCAGTTGCTGTTCAGTTGTCATCTTATTACAGAGGGATAGACGATGAAGCTACGGTTTATTTTCGCGATCGCGGCAAGCGCCAACCTGCTCGCTGTGCCTGCTATGGCTGTCACAACCACCGGTACCGTTAGCGTGACCTTAAACTTAACCAATGGTTGTTTGGTAAACGGCTCACCGAGTCAAACAGGTGTGAACTTCGGTACTCTGAGCTTTGGCTCTTCCCCTGCAACTTTCGATAGCTTAACCGCAAGCTTCAGTGGTGGGGGTTCTGGTGGTAACACGTTTAACGTCCAATGTACATCTGGGGTGACTTATTCAGTCGCACTAACCAGCAGTGTCAATCCCAAGCCCACTACCGTTTATGGAACAGAGGGTACGCCTGGGCGTTATCTGATAAGCCCACCTGCCACCACTCAAGGGATAGCCTACAGCGTTTACGATAACTCAAACATGACCACTGCACTGACCAACGGCGCAACGTTAACCGCGGTTAGTACCACCGGCACCACCGGCAGTTATGCTCTTTGGGGAAAAATTGTGGGTGTAGCGAATAATACTAACGTGCAGGCAGGAGCCTATGCCGACACATTAAATATAACAATTACCTATTAGCGCGCCATGAATACACAGGGGAGCGGGGTTATTAATGGCGTGGTCAGCTCAATACCTGCGGCATTATTGTTTTGCTGTGTCACTGCTCAAAACGCCTATGCCGTCATCTCTGCGCAATTTCAGGCTCAAGCAACTATCGCCGCAGGATGTGCCTTGCTGGGTACTGGAAGCTTATTTGGCGCACTAAGTTTTGGTTCATATTCCGGCACAACCAGTGGAAGTATCAATGGGACTTTTGTACAAAACACCACGCTGACACTGGCATGCACTCCTGGCGTTACTCTGAGTATGAAAGTCGATGGGGGGACACACCAGACTACCGTACGTAATGTGATGCAGAGCGGAAATAGTCTCCAATTACCTTATCGAATATATTCCGATGCGGCGCATACCAGCGAAATTCTGGTTAACCAAACCGTTCCACTCAATATAACAGGCACGAATAACAACATTATTTTGCCTATTTACGGCGTATTACAACTTAACGGCTTTAGCCCTTCAGGGAGTTACACCGATACATTAACGGTGACACTCACTTGGTAAATCAAGGAGAGTTTGATGAGCAAACGTGTCAATTCTATTTGTCCTATTCCTTATATTTTTATTGGTACTCTACTGGTGTGTATAGCTGCGCCAATCAAAGCCTTTTCCGCCACTAATATGCTAATTTGGCCAATTGACCCCGCACTGGGTGCAAAGGACAACGCGACTGAGCTCTGGCTTGAAAATAAGGGAACCAGCGTCGCAACCATGCAAATACGCGTGCTCGGTTGGCAACAGGTAAACGGAGAAGAAAATTATCGCAATCAGCAAGACGTTGTCGCCAGCCCTCCTATCGTAAACATCAGTGCGGGGAAAAAGCAGCTTATCCGCCTTATTCGCCAATCCCCGACACCAGCGGGAAAAGAGCAGGCTTTTCGTATCCTGATCGATGAGGTTCCATCGCCCGACCATTCTTCAGCCAATCAGGCCGGTGTTTCTTTACTCATGCGCTATTCGCTGCCTCTATTTGTCTATGGTGACGGTGTCAACTTTCAGCGCAACGCTTCACAGCCAGTGCAGCTCAATCAAAGTCAACTGAGTTGGAAGACGATAACCAATAATGGCCATCCGGCACTAGAGGTTACCAATCAAGGCGCGATCCATGCGCGTCTGAGTAAAGTATCAATTAACGGCAAGCCAATAGCAGATGGCTTACTGGGCTATGTGCTCGCACATTCCAAGCGCGTATGGCCATTACCACCAAGCGTGTCACGCGGCGAGAACCTGAAGGCAGAGGTCAATAACGACGCTAATATTTGGCAATCCGGCCCAACACCATAATCGGCACTATCCGCCAAGCCGCCTAAGTGAACGCAACCAAAGTCAGGTACAGTCGCGCTGTGCCTCTTATGGTCACACTCAGTTTGCCCAGCATCGCTTACGCCGATCTAGGCAGCACGGATCTGCCTCCGCCTCCCACGGCTAGCGTCGTTAATCAAGAACAGCAGTTCCGCCTAGAATTAGTTATCAACCGTTTCAACACTGGCAAGCTCATCCCAGTAGTCGAACGCAACGGTCATTTCTTTGTCCAATCGAATACGCTGATTAGCTTCGGTTTGCCTGCCGACAAATTCACATCGGTTGAAACAGATGTCAGCGCTATGCCCGAATTAAACGCCCGCTATGACAGCGAAAACCAGCGACTATTAGTGCAGGTGCCAACCGATTGGTTGCCTAATCAATCGATATTTACCGGCAACCCGACACAGCAAACACACGCATTGGCTGGCTCTGGGGCACTCTTCAACTATGACGTTTATACCAGCCACACGCAGGACAACGCTACGCTCACTTCGGCATGGAACGAGCTACGCATTTTCACCCCCAATGCGACCTTTTCCAGTACCAGTATTTTACGGAAAAGCATGGGAGGAAATGCGGATAGCAGCAACGAAGGTTTTCGTCGATATGACTCAACCTTAAGCGGCGTAAACGAAACGAATGCGATTAGTTGGCAAGTCGGCGATTTAGTGACAGGGGCGTTGAGCTGGAGTAACAGCGTGCGCCTTGGCGGCGTAAGTATTGGACGAGACTTCTCCGTTCGTCCAGATATGATCACATATCCCCTGCCCGCGTTTTCGGGGCAAACCGCGGTCCCAACCACGGCGGATATCTTTATTAACGGTTATCAATCCGGCAGCACCAACCTTGAACCGGGGCCTTTTACTCTCACCAATCTACCCTACGTCAATGGCGCGGGTGAAGCCGTTCTTGTTACCACCGATGCATTAGGCCGCCGTGTATCCACCACACAGCCTTTTTACGTCGCAAGCACGCTACTGAAACCAGGCCTTTCAGATGCATCACTTTCTTTAGGCGCATTGCGACGTGATTATGGAGAAAAAGATTTCTCTTACGGCCCAGCCGCCATAAGTGGTTCTTATCGCTACGGCGTCAACGACGACCTTACGCTGGAATCTCATGCCGAAGGTGCCCAAGAGTTGGCGCTAACCGGTTTAGGCACATTAGTAAAACTGAGCTATCTCGGTGTGCTCAACGCTTCTGCGACCACCAGCACAATGTATGGCAAGCGAGGCAATCAATACGACTGGGGTTATCAGTACAGTAATTCACGTTTTAACATTGGCACTCAGCACAGTCGTCGCGATAAAAACTTCGGAAATTTAGCGCTTTACGACATACCAACGAATACCTCAGATCCAGCATCCTATTCGCTCAGTAAAAGTAGCGATCAGTACTCCGCCGCGCTGTCATTGGATCGCTTTGGCAGTCTCGGACTCGCTTATTTTGATATTAAAAGCTTTGCCGGAGATAGAACTCGCCTGCTCAACCTGTCGTGGAATAAAAATCTTTGGGGAAATAGCACGCTTTATGTTTCCGCCAGCCGAGATCCATCCCAGCAAGACTGGTCACTGGCGCTTTCCATTCAAATTCCGTTCAGCACCTTCGATAACATCAGTCTCACGACGCAACGCAACGCGACAGGCGAACGCCAACAAACGATCGGTTATAACCACGCCATGCCAAGCGACGGCGGATTCAAATGGGATCTCGCCTATGCCAATCAGTCGGAACAAAACAACTATCAGCAGGCGACACTAGGCTGGCGTAATGAACATATTCAGCTACAGGGTGGCGTGTATGGTCCTTCTAACAGCTATACACAATGGGGGGAAATGATGGGCTCGCTGGTGTATATGGATAACACTCTGCTGGCCGCCAATCAGATAAACGACGCTTTCGTGGTGGTGAGCACCGATGGCTATCCTGACATCGGCGTTAATTTTGAAAATCAGCCTAAGGGGGTGACTAACCGCCACGGATACATGCTGATCCCCGGTGTGTCTTCGTTTTATCCCTCCAAGTTCAGTATCGATACGCTAAATCTTCCCGCAGATATTTATGCCGATACCACCGAGCAACGCCTCGCCGTACGACGTAATAGCGGATATCTGGTGCATTTTCCGGTGCGCGAGCGACGCGCGGCCAGCGTCATTCTGCACGATCAGACCGGAGCCGCGATTCCAATATCCAGTTCTGTCACTCGGGAAGGAAAATCAGACGCCTACGTTGGCTGGGATGGACTGGCTTATTTGGAAGATTTAGAGCGGCAAAATGTGCTGCGAGTTCGCACCCCTGACGGTCTGCGCTGCGTTGTCAATTTCAGCCTACCCGACAATCACTCACAGAAATTAAGCACCTACGGCCCCTTTACCTGCCAGCTTAAAAAATCATCGGAGAACGACTAGTATGAGAGGCATTATTCACTTAATTTTCATTCTATGCGGCGGGATGCTCTTCTCTACCACTGCTCAAGCTGTCTGCACACTGACTAAGCCTGTCGTGGTTAATTATGGCACTCAAAGCTCTGTACTAGTCAATACAACACCACAAACTCAGACGGTCACTATTCAATTAAATTGCACCACTGTGCTCAACATTGCGGCTCCGGGATATATCAACGTTAACTATGCAAGTACAACCCCAACCAATTCACCGCGCGCCCTGCTAACCAGTAGTACGACTACAGATACGATCCCCGTCCAACTGGTTTGTATTTCACCTACGTGTTCCTCGTCCACAGAAATTACCGTAAGCAAAACCGCTGCGGTTTCCAGTTCTACGCTACTCACATTACTGAGCAATACGCAATACAATCTACCCTTTTCGATCAGCACCGTGATCGGCCAATCCGTCGCGGCAGGAACCTATACGGCCTCCCTCAACCTAGCCATCAACTGGAGCATTTGTACCATCGGTGCTCTGATCGCCTGCGTCACTGCCGATGTAGGATCGGATACGCTTTCAATTCCCGTGACCTTAATCGTCGCTAACGACTGCGCCACCATCACCGCTCCCGATATCAACTTTGGCAGCGCGCCGGTTGCAGGCAGCTTTAGCTCACAGGCCAATACCATTACCTTGGTGTGCACCAAAGGTGCAACCTATACCGTAGGGATTAATGACGGGCTACACGCTAGCGGAGGGGTTCGTAATATGCTGAATGGAACCACCAATTTATTGAGCTACGATATCTATCAATCAACCAGCAATAACCGCTGGGGATCGGTGGGAAGTCAGCGCTGGAGCAGTACTACCTCCACCACAACCAGCGCTGACACCATGACAAAAACCTATAACTACGTGGCAAAAATATTCCCCAACCAAACGACGCCACCCGCCGGGCTTTACACTGACACGCTGATCGTCGATGTCGCATTTTAAGTCACGGCTATTGCGCTAAAACCCAGACGCTGACGCTCCCCGCCGAGACGGGGAAATCGGCGGTAGCGTCGTCACCCGCGGTGACAATATCCTCATGATTGCCAAGAAAATCGTAAAAACGGCGTCCCGCTAGACCTTCAGTAAGTTGCACATGTTTTGCTGCCACGTCGCCGTTGGTCAGAACCACGACGCAACCTGGTGCCTCTTCGGTGCCGTCTCGAACAAAAGCGATACATTGAGGATCATCGAAATAATCATGCTGCGCCCCATTAGCAAAACGCTGGCGCGCCTCCAGTAGTTTCTCCAACTCAGGAATGATCGGCATGATGATTTCATGATCCTGCTCATCATCACCTTTATCGGTATAGGTCGCGCCAAACAGATCGGGATAGAACACGCAGGGCACGCCCTGTTCACGGAGCAAAATGAGCGCATAGGCCAGCGGTTTGAACCACGGCTCCACCGGTGCTTCTAAAGACTGTAGCGGCTGGGTATCATGATTCGCCACCAGCGTGACCGTATTTTCTGGCGCGATCGCCACCAGCGTATCGGCAAAAATAGTTGAGAGATCGTAGGCATTACCAGACTTAGACGCATGATGGAATTTCTTATGTAACACGGAGTCAAACAGCATGACTTTATGTTCAGTTTCATTGAGATAGTTTTCCAACGCCCCCACTTCAGGTGACCAATACTCGGCTACCGTAAATAGCTCGCGTCCAGAGTGCTCACGCAGGTGATCCAACCATTGAGAATAAAACCATGAGGGAATATGTTTTACCGCATCCAGACGAAAGCCATCACAAGGCACGGAATCCAATAACCAACGCCCCCAGAATTTTAGTTCTTCGGTCACCGCTTCATTGCGAAACTCGACATCAGCCCCCATCAAATAATCGTAATTACCGTTCTCTTTATCGACATCGTCGTTCCAACCATCATCGCCAAAATCATTCATTATTTTGAAAATGCCGTTTTCATCGGGATCTTCAATATAATCAACGCCGTTAAAACAGCGAAAATCCCATACGAACTCAGAATATTTTCCCTGCCGTCCAGGAAAAGTAAAACGGGTATAGGTCAACGCTTCAAAGGTATGATCGTCAATATCATTACGATCGTGCTCTTCCACGCGGCGCACAAAAACGCGCTCCTTCTCATCAGCGCCCAATTTGTGATTTAACACCACATCAAACAGCACCTGTAGCCCGTGAGATTGCAGAGACTGCGCTGCATGTTCCAACCCACCTCGATCACCGTATTTGGTTGGCACACTGCCCTTTTGATCAAACTCGCCCAAATCAAACAGATCATAGGAGTCATACCCAACAGAATATCCCCCGCTTGCGCCCTTACTGGCAGGCGGCAGCCAAACGTGACTCATCCCTAGCTGGGCAAGATATTCAGCCTTCTCAGCCACTTCTGGCCAGAGTTTGCCCCCATCGGGGTAATACCAGTGAAAAAATTGAAAGAGCGTTGTTTTCTTCATCATGCTTCACCTCATAAAGGCCGAACTCTAAGCATGGATTAAAAATCCGTATTTAACCGAAAATATTCATAGCAACCCTAGGCATGAACCGTATGCAGAAATCTGAGGTTATGCTTTGCCTATATTTCACCGGAGTGATTCACGAAATAAATACAACCATTCATAAAATATATAGTTAATAAAACAAAACACATTAATAGAAATGAATGGTGAATTTGAAACAAATGTTCTCAGCAAAATAACGAATATCCGCACAACTGCATAAAACAAGATTTATAAAACCATTTATTGTTCGCAGCCTAATTATCCTGCTTTAGACATTAATAGCAGAATCATATGACATTTTTTAATTCCATTAATAATTCATTCATGAAAAATATAAATAAAAAAACCAAATATCGTTTTAACGATAGAAAAAAAATATGGCGTCCCAGCATACTTATTTCTTTATCCATAATTCTTTGTGGATGTGCAGCCATACATTCGGAAAAAGCGCCATTGCCTCAAACCGATCTGAGCCAAATTCATATCGTCGATGCCCCTGAAGGAGCGCTGCGTGAGTGGCCAGGAAATCACTGGTGGCAAAATTACCATGACCCACAGCTAAACCAACTGGTAGCGTTAGCCCTTGCCGACTCACCCACGCTGGCCATTGTTCGTCAACGCATCGAAATAGCAAAATCCCAGACCGACCGAGCACGCGCTAATGATTTGCCCATCGTAAATTTCGGTGCTGATGTCGAACGCCAAAAGATGTCGGCTGAAGGCGTAATGGGGCCTTTTGCACTTGATGATCCCGCCGCAGGCACCACCGGTCCATGGTACACCAGCGGAACCTTTGGCCTTCAAGCTAGCTATGATTTAGATCTGTGGGGTAAAAATCGGGCTCAAGTCCAATCGGCCTTAGGGGTATATAAGGCGAAACAAGCAGAGCTGGCTGAAAGCGAACTCCTCGTGTCCTCCGCTGTTACGCAGATTTACTGGGACATTCAAACCGTTAAATCACTACAAGACATTCTGCTAGAAATCAAAAAACAGGAGACGATCATCGATGATACTGACCGCAGACTGTATAACGAAGGGATCATCTCCTCTTTAGAACAAACACAAACCGAAACCCAGTTCGCGAAAATAGACGAGCAAATTGACGCCTACATGGGCAATCTGCTGCTATTACGTGCAAATTTACAGGCCATGATTGGGCTTAAGAATCCGTTGCCTGCGCTTAAGACGGTTCCTTTACCAGACGTTGCCAGTACCATGCCACAAAACCTTAACTATGAATTACTGGCGCGTCGGCCAGATTTGCAGGCAGCGCATTGGTACATTGATGCATCGCTGAGCGAAGTTGATGCGGCTAAGGCGGCGTTTTATCCTGAAATCAACCTGATGGGATTCTTGCAAAACGACGCCCTACACTTAAGCGACCTATTTCGTGGTTCCGCCCAGCAGATGGGGGGAATCTTTGGCTTAACCCTCCCTATTTTTGACGGAGGGCGGCTCAATGCGAACCTAAGCATCATGCAGGATAACAGCAATCTCAGTATCGCTAACTACAACAAAGCCGTGGTTAGCGCAGTGACTGAGGTGACAAAGGGGATCACCCAGTTAGATACCATTACCCATCAAAGAACACACCAAGCCGTCGTCGTTGCTGGCGATAAAAAAATCTGGTCACTCACCCAACAACGTTTTCAGGCAGGGCTCATTAGCGGAGTAAACGTTGCTAAAGCGAAACTCCCCCTGTTAGCTGAGCAGACTAAACTTATAGAGCTTCACGGCCGCTGGATTGATGCCGATATTAATCTCATAAAGGCGCTTGGTGGCGGGTATCGCGCGGAAAGTCTCCCCGTAGCCTCAAAATCCAAGTCTTAAAGTGAATGGTAGAAGCGGGGGAAGCCTTGACTTCTGCCACGCTGATTGTGTCAAACAGCAGCATGGACAATCACCATTGTGTTAACAAAATGATAGCGAAAATACCTACTATTTTTCCTATAATTACCGGATAGTTACCTTAAACATGCTGAAGTGGAACGCTTGCTCAATGCTAAAAATGCTGAAAATCTCCACGGTGCTGTCGCTATTGCTGATGTTCCCCATCATCAGTATTGCCGCCAACAGCACTGTTCCTCAGGCCACTACGGCGACGCAATCTGACAGCGGATTTTTGCAGAAAAAACTTGATGCTATTAAGCAACAGGTTGCCAACTCGCAAAACGAAAAAACGTTGAGTCTGCTCAACACCGAAACGCTCCAGCTTGTTGAGGAAGCGCAAACTAAGCTCGCCGAACTTACGCCGCAAATTACTCAAATACAGGCGCAACTCGATGTGCTAGGCCCCCCGGCGCCTAATGAAACCGCAGAGGTCACCCAGCAGCGAAAAACATTAAACCGCGCTAAGACGCTGCTAGATAAGCAAATCGATCAGGCCGATGCCGTCAAAACCAACGCAACTAATCTCTCGACCCAGATCAATAATCTGCGCCGCTCTGCCCTGAAATCTCAAATTGCACTTAACTCCGGCAGCGTACTTGGACAAAACTTTTGGCTACCGCTTATCTCGTCACAAAATCATGACCTCGCCAAATTCAGTAATTTCCAACAACAAATCGTCGATGCCTGGGATGACGCGTGGTCACCCGACTGGAATACAGGCTCCGCCTTTTATCTGTTGCTCGCGCTAGCGTTCGGCATAGGTAGCCAAGTGATTCTCGATAAACCACTGAGCGCCATGATGCAACGTTGGCTGCCCGAAGGTCGCCTGCGCCGCAGCGTACTGGCCTTCAGCACGGCGCTACTCACTGCGCTATGCTTGGGTATCGGTGCACATTTCCTGTGCTATATTTTTATTCGCCAACCCGATACTGCCCCCGAACTGTTAGAGTTTACCCAAACACTGGTCAGGCTCACGGTATTCTCCAGCCTGATCGCGGGGCTTGGTAAAGCGCTGCTATCTAATCGCCATCCATCATGGCGGTTGCCAAACATCTCCGACACGGCAGCAAAAAAACTGGCGCCCTTCCCGCCGCTCATTGCGTCAACCATTTTTGTTTTTAGCATTCTAGAACAGCTGAATAATCTCGTCGGCTCAAGTATTGCAGCCACCGTTTTCTGTAGTGGTTTACTGGCTTTATTTGTTGCGCTGATTGCCATCACAATGTCAGTACGCGTCACGCACCTGCGCCATGCCAATGCAGCAAATAACGAACAGACCGTAGTGCGCTCAGCCTTAGCCGGTTTTATTCATCTCGCGATTAGCGCAACCTCGTTCTCCATCATTATTTCCCTGCTAACAGGGTATATCCTGTTAGCACGCTTTCTTACTTACGAACTTATTTGGGTATGGCTAGTTCTCGCAAGCCTGTATCTGCTTATTCACCTAATGACTGACCTCTGTGACAGCATTTTTATGCCTAACAGTCGTTCAGGAAAAATTCTGAAAAGTACGCTTAGCCTTAGCGACCGCCACCTCTCTTTAGCCTCTACGTTGCTTTCAGCCATCGGCAAAACCATGTTGGTTCTACTCGCCATTGTTGCTTTGCTCAGCGGCACCTATGGCACCACCACGCCAATGGCGCTTCTGCAAAAAGTCGTCGAAATTTGGGGAGGAAAGGGACTCGGTGGCTTTACGATTATCCCGGCTCATGCCCTGAACGCGGTGCTCTGCTTGGTGATTGGTTGGTATATTTTACGCTCAGCGCGCCGCTGGTTGGATAATGACTTCCTGCCAAAAACCATGATGGATCGCGGCATGCGCGCTTCGCTGGTCACGCTATTCACCAACGTTGGTTATGTCCTGATTATCTTACTGACCCTGTCCACACTGGGTATAGAGTGGAATCGTCTGGCATGGATCGTCAGCGCCCTGTCGGTAGGTATTGGTTTTGGCCTGCAAGAGATTGTAAAAAACTTTATTTCAGGGCTCATTTTGTTGACAGAACGCCCTGTAAAAGTCGGTGATTTGATCAGTATCAGCGGCGTTGAAGGTGATATTCGTCGCATTAACGTTCGTGCTACGGAAATTCAGCTGAGTGACCGCTCTACCGTGATTGTGCCAAACTCACAGCTGATATCCCAAAACGTACGCAATGCGACGATGGGTAATGCCCAAGGTGTTGTCACCATCGCCCTCACGTTCCCTCTAGACATCGACCCAGAGCAAACGCGCACCTTGCTGTTGGATGCTTATCTACAACATGCGGCCATTCAGAGTGCGCCTGCGCCTTCGGTGAGTTTTAAAGAGTTAGGCCCAAATGGCATTGTCCTCAGCGTAACGGGTTACGTCGCCAGCCCACGCGTTGTGAGCGGCACAAAAAGTGATTTGCTGTATGAGATTTTGAAAAGATTAAGAGCGGCGGGGATCAGTCTGAGCCAAAGCCAAACGATGGTGATTGAGAGAGTACCTGCGGCGAACAAAGAGGTATCAGAGTAAAAGCTCCGGTAGCGCCATGCGATATGACGCTACCGGAAAGTGAAGTTATTCTGTTTTTGATTCAGTCAGTAACATATAACGGCTTTGCAATTGTTTAAACCGATTATCGATTTGCATCATCAATGCCGGAGCAACTTTTCCGGCATTTTGCTGCTCTGCCAACTGCCGTAACAGCTCTTCCAGCGGCGGCGATTTCGCTAACGGCTGCTGAATAGCAAACACCGAGGATTTCAGCTCTGACACGGTAATGTATTTACCACGCTGTTCATCTAACCCATTCAGTTTGTTTGCCAACTGCTGTAAACGCATTTGCGCCAAATTCCAATCATTTAGAGTCTCATTGGAAGCCGCCTGAGCATTCAAACTCAGTTGCCATTTAGCCGCGAGTTGCTCAACCGCCGGAATTTGTGGCCACAGCGTTTGTGTCTGTTTCACTAACTGAGAACCATAATTTAGCGGCCACATAGCAGGCAACTGCCTTAGACTGTCCAACTGTGTTTGCGTCGCAGCCAACATCTCATTGGTCAGCGTCGGGAGTTTGTCCGCCTTATCTGTTCGCAGCGAAGTTATCTGCTCTGCCGTTAACGTCTTCGGCAGAGGCTGCACCGTCGCTAACAGCGTATTCAATACCGGCTCCTGATGCAGAGCATGCCATCCCCATAACCCCGCGCAGCCCACCAGCGCCGTACAAATCAGTCCAGCCACAAACCCTTGCCAGTGGCTTTTTTGAATACCGCGTGAATTGTTTTCCACGCGCATGACGACAGGCTTGGCTTCAGCTTGAACGACATAAACTAAAGGCGAATCGTCGCGTATTTCTGTCCCTGAGATATCCATCGTAGGCCGTGCGGCCAGCGTACTTCCCCCTTGCACGACATTATCACCGTCCAGATTCTCAAGCCGTAGCGCGGTGTTATGCATCAGGTGATACAAACCATCCAACTGACTCAGATGCTTCAGCTCCAAGCGGGCTAACACTTCACCTAAATGCTCTAACAGCGTCTCTGTTCGATAAATAAGGGCTAAGTCGCCGTACTTGAAAACATAGCCACGCAGTAACTGCTGTAAACGTGAAGCCAACCATCCCAGAATCTCCATTCGAGCATGAGTCTGCTGTGGCCAAAATACTGGCCATTGGTGGGTGAGTAACCCATCCACGAGTACTAATCCCTCTTCAATACCCGCCATACCCGCACGATGTGCTCTGGCCAACGTGTAATAGGCGGTCGTTTGTAACTCGACGCCGTTTTGGCGGAATAACGCCAAACACAGCTGCTCTACTTTTTGCCAATCCACATCAGGACGAGCCGGATGCGTCAACTTGCCCAGTTCATCGCGTAGAGCGCTAAATTCGCTTAATGTGCGCGGATCGCCACCGGTGCGTAAATGCTGTTCGGAGAAGGAAGGCATGCTTAATTGAAACTCCGTAAGAAGAATTGTGATGATGAAAACTAAGCGGAAACAAACTGCTGCTGTTTAAGATGACGCACCAAAACTTTGCCTTCTGGCGCAAACTCTGTGCCGTAACGCACCAAACCCACGTCTTTTAAATGAGCTTCAAGGGTATATTCCAGATGACCACTGCGCGTTTGCGGTAATAACGTAATAGCAAGGCTTTCGACGCGTGGTTCATACTTGAGTAACGTCGCCGACAGCATTGACAGTAATCCATGAGCAGAACCAGGCATCCCTTGCAGAATTTGGCTCATGTCCGGTAATCCATAGTCAGGCAAGTGGGCCAGCGTACCGGCTCGACTATTGAGAATACGCTGCATATTATCCAGCACGGACAGGATCACCTGGTCGCGTTCACTCACCAAATGGAGATCCAGTTCACCGCCAAAGTTCAGTGTCAGCATTTCATACAGCGAGGGATTCTGAGACGACATGGCTTAATCCTTAACCGGTTTCAGACTCAGTGCATTATTACCGAGCTCGATTACCCGAGGGTCATCCGGCAACAGATCCTCACGATCAATCACCAAGCGCCAGCTGTTTTTCTGCGTATCAGGCATCCGAAACAGGCCAACCACCGCCACAAATTTGGCCTCTTTTTCCATTGGCATATTCAACAACGCCCCCGTACCCGGCTTCACCACGACTTCGCGCGAACTCAACAAATCGGCTTTCAGGTTGGCGTCACCATCAACCAACAAGCTTTGATAATCCAACTGTTCAAAGGCTTTGCTATCGCGCAACTGATAAACCCGTACCATGGTAGGCACCGATAATGCACTCATATCATTAGCGTCAGTGTTTAGCGCTTCGCGGGCATTGAAATCCAGATGAAGAGTTTTTATCTGCTTGTAGAATATCGATTTGGTTACTGAAACCGTTCCATCTGCAACGCTCTGCGTTAAACCACAGCCAGCCAGCAGCAGCGCAGACAACACCACGGCGCCGGCCTGAAATGAATGGGATTTAAAAGCGAAAATTGACATGCCTAACCTCTCTGTTCGCCGTATTCGGCTGTAATCCTTGGTAATGCCCCAAATTGACCGTGATCTCATCGGGTAATGCGAAGGCAGCAGACTGTGCTGCATGAAGGCCTAACAAACCCGTTAACCCAAGCTGAACGTGTGTTTTTCCCAACACCGGTGGCGATAAGAGAACGGTTGGCAACACTAACTTCAGTCGCGCATTGCAGCGCCATCCCAGATAAACCCGCAACAACACCATTAAATCCGTATGTAGCTGCCCGCCCGGTAACCATCCTTTGGCCTCCTCCAAATCAGTGGTGTGCAGCGTTAGCAACATCTGGGTATTCACATCAGTACCTGTTGCCCCCAATACCGCTCGCTGAGACAGATTCACGCGGTGCGTCGGGCCTAATCCGGCTGGTTTTTGCAACACAATCTGCTGTCGGTCATGCGCGGTAACAATCGCGGTGGTTTTCGGCGCCAACAACCTCACCAGCGCCATAACGCCTTCCGCTGTCCGCGTTGGCAGACGCATTACGCTCAGCAATGCCAAGAAGCGAGAAACTGGGGTGGCGATATGCGACGACGTTCCGGGGATACCTAAACCAATGAGTCCCAATAAGCACTGCGAGGTTTCATCAGTCCCCCCCACTTGAAAGGTGGCCGGATAAGAATATTTACGCCAGATACGATAAAACTGGGTAAATATCCGGTGATTAAAAATATCCAGAAAGGCTTCTAACGCTTCATGCCCCTCTCTACCTTGCGCGATGTCGTCCAGATACGAAGTTGGTAGCGGTGAATCCACGCCGTACAAGCCTAAAAAGGTGGTTCGCACCGTCAATGGCCGTTCCGGATGTTCTTCATCTTGCTCTAGCGCTTTCAGCTCGCTGACGGGAAATCCCATCCCAGGATGCGGCCGAAAGCGCACCGGATCGTCATGCGGGCTCGCGGTGCTGCCCAGCGCAGGTTTATCGGGTGCCACACGCTCTAACAACTGACAGAAACGGTATACGTTCACCTCTGACATGCGCCCTTGCAGCGCCGTGATTAGCCTGGAATGCGCTGACTGTGATTCTCTTTCCATTGCAGACATTTCCCTGAAGGTTGCAGTATCAACGTAAGCTGGTTAAACAAATGAATATCGGCATACAGCGCAAAAAACCGGCTCAGCATTTCGCCAAATAGGCTGATATCCCCCTCGCCGGAAAATCCGTTGCTATCCAACGTCACTTCAATATCGACCCCTCGTAGCAAAAAGCCTTTTTCAAAACGCTGAATCAGGTGATGCTTCACATCGACAATCGCCGCTAAACGACGGCGGTTTAGTTCATCACCGGTCCAATCATAGAGAGAAAGCGTGCCACGCAGCACTTCAGCGTTGTCCATCATCGGCAAAAAATTCGACCCAAGATGACTCAGCACACGCCAGTGAAAACGGTCACGGGTTGGTGGATAGCACGGCATGGTCGGCGCACACAGATTACGCACCGAGAGCTTGGTTTGTGTCGACTGCACCACCGTATCCAGCAGCGTGCTTTGCAATGCCTTACGCGGTAGCTGGCCGTTAGTACCGGTCAGGCTCAGGGAAAGATTCTCTTCCGCCAACAGTTTGTCGCTGTCAAATGCTTCACCGCCGAGGATCAACCACGTATCGTGTAACCCCGATGCACCGCGTTTGACGCGGGTATGAAAATAACGCTCCGGTGCGTCGTAGCGCATCATGCCGCCTTTGTGTCGGAAGCTACTGAACGGAACGTAGGTTTGGTGTCCGGTGTGCTTAGAAGAAACCACGCTATCGACCGAATAGATCTCGGTATGACCATCCTGCAATCGCATCGGACGCAAGAGATAATCCGTTTCCAACGGGGAAAGTCGTAGCGGATCGGCCTCTAACGGAAACAGGTTAATCACCGGTATACAGTGCAGGCGTAGATTTTCCGCATCAAACGGCATGTCATACGGCCAGAGTTCGCTAAGCACCACGTCAATTTCAAACCACGGCAGCGACGATGGCCGTTCAATATGCTCAAGACCGTTCAACGCCACGAACATAAATTTCTGGCGGAAGGTGAAAAACTCCAGCAGCAATTGATAACCGCTAAATGCACTCTCCCCCTTCGGCCACAGCCCATCTTGTTCACCGAAGCCGAGCGGAGAAAAATAGCCCTCCATACGCCGCCGGTCTGTTTGCCCCGGCAAACGCAGATACATTGCCTGCATTTGTAGCGTAAGCGCCTGATGCAGTGCGCTAGCAATCGGGCTGTCCGCATTCAGGTAAATCGGCAAACGGCTCAAATCAATCTGCCCCCAATCGGCAAGCTCGCTGCACTCAAAGCGCAGACGGATAACCGAGCGCCCATCCGGTTCGGTATCCAGCGTCACTTTAGCCAGATTTAACGGCAGGAGTTCGAGATCCTGTGTGGTGCTGTAGCGGCAGCGCGTTTTCTGCTGACCGACGGGTTGAGACATCACTTCAAAACCACGAGCGACCCGTTCACTGTGTTTCATCTGTGACCAGTCAGGTTCAAGTTCCACGATGGAAAGCGAAGGAATGGTGCGTAAATAGTGCGGCCACAGCAGACTGACAAGACCTTCGGTTAGCTCAGGCAGATCGTCGTCAAGCTTTTCACGCAATCGCCCCATTAAAAAAGCAAAACCTTCAAACAGGCGCTCAACATAGGGATCCCGCGCGCCCACTTTATCCAGATTAAGCATGGCGGCACGATCGGGATGCGCTTCGGCAAATTCTTTACCGGCTTCACGTAGGTAGCGCATTTCTGCTTCAAAATAGCGCAGAGTTAAGTCATCCATGCGAATTGTGTTCTCATGAGAAAGGTTAAAAAAACGAAGTAAAAATGGGGAGTATTAAAGCAGTGATTACCCGCAAAGCACCGCGGCTCTAACCGGATCGATATTCACTAATCCTGCCAGCAACGTATCCATTCGTCGGGCTAGTGCGGCTTTATCGCTATCGTTACGCTGCGACTTCAAACGCAAAAGTTTGAGCAGGCGTGCTTTTACTTCAAAACTGAGCGCAGGTTCCCATTCAGCCAATGTAAGCTGTGCTGGATTCAGATCCAATTCGGCCAGCAAATGCAGCGCCATTTCATTTTTGCCGTACTGTTCAGCAACCCGCGCCATTAGCAAACGCAGCAACCAGCGATTACGCGGTGTATGCATTCCCGGACGCGTACTTAACCACGTAAGCGCAGCCTCAACGCCGTCGCTGTCGGCCTGCGCCAAGGCTTCCCCCTCCAGCGCCAGCACGTCATCGTCCCCCTGTGGCTGAGTGGTCGTCGGAGGGGCAGTCCACTGCTCATGATTACCGCTGACATGCTGTGCGATCCAGTTACGCGTAACCTCATCGGCAAACGGTGTTCCATCGTTGTAGGTCATCTCCTCCAGCCCCGGCAGACGTTCTAAAAACATACCTAAATCACGCTTTACAATATCAGCCCAAGCATCATACGGATGCCCTTGCTTGCTAAGGCTCTGGCAGGCATACCACTGTAAATCCAACCAAAAATGATTGACGCCTTCGGCATACATGCGTTCAACCTGCTCTAACAGCTCATTCCAACTTTGCTGCATATAGAGACGCTTCAACTGTGCCCGATTATCAGCTCGTGGCGGGGCCAAACGGGTATTTCCCGATGCATCCTGCGGTGGCAACTGGTGCACAGTGTCCCAGCGCAGGCTTTTCATTAGGCGACTGCTTGAAAGCCACCCTTGCGGCTGATCGCGCAGATAACGCGCCAACTCACGCGCCTGATCGAGCAAATCTCGCCCTGACTGAATGTGTTTCAGCGTAGGCAATCCGGCAGAAGAGGTATTGCCGTGATCTTCTTTCATTCCTAACGGCGCACTGTTTTGCGGCACAACCGCATCCAAACCACCAGACTGCGCTAAGCGCACGTCCAGAGCCGAATAAAGCGCGCCGAGTGCTGGTCGCTCTCCTTCGGGCCAAGCCTGCATGGCACTGTCTAACAGTGCTAATGCGGCAACCGTGCGCTCTACGTCAGCCTTAACCACTTCGGGATAACGTGACAAACTATCTAGCACCTTACCGCTCGCTAGCCACTCCATCGCCATTTTTCGGCTATGGGCTCGCTGCGGCAGTACAGAACCACTAAAGCGGGAAACCACCCCCGCCAACAGCGTTAAACCATCGGCTAATCCCGGTTCCCCATCGCGATGCAATCGTGCCCACAGGTAATACGTCACCACTCGGACATCTTTGCAGACCGTAGTCAGCAACTTTTCCGCTAGTTGGCAAACGAGATCGGTATCCGCGCCCGATAAGCGGTTAACCTCTTCGCGCATGCGCTGGAAATCGTCGTCGTAGCCCGGATCTTCTCCAGCGGGAGCATCGGCGCTAATCGGCAGCAACCACTTGTCCCACAAAGCAACCTGCTCGCCCGCTAGCACCAAAGCATCACGCCCATTCATACTGGCGGTAATCAGTCCCTGAAGCATTATTCATCCCCCAGCGCGTTGTTATTGCCCATCATCGACATGGGATCGGCGGCGCCTGCGTTAACGATAAAAATTTTACTTGGCAGGCTAAACCCGCGCAGCTTGAGCAATACCAATGGCCCGCTGCCAAGCTGTGTACGTAGGATCCACGACAGCGTGAGGCCAATCCGGCGTATCGAGCGCGAGGCGATAGCTACTTTCATCCAGCTTGCTTACCTTGGCTTTCTCTAACCAATGGATAAGCCCCCAGCTACCTTGGTAATCACCAAACAGGCGCGCACCGGCATTAATGCTGGTCCATGTTAGCATCACGCCCGGCTGGTAGGTCGCCCCCGGCCAGTTGAAGCTCTGCCAGCTCTCCATCTGATTGAAATAGCGCAGGCGCTGACCGTCGATAGCCAGATGGGTTTCTACCACGTTACGCGCAGGCTGGGCGCGCAGCTCAAAGTGCACGCCTTGGCTGCCGTCGGTAAACAGCACATCAGCTAGTTGACTCAGTTGGTTAATGGCTTGAAGGAATTCAGGGTTAAATTGCAGCCCCTGACTGTTGATTTGATCCGGCACCCACGTGTTGCCCTCTTTGTGTAGCACGCCCGCCAACTGACGCGTTAAAAACTGCTCGATGCGGCCCGAGTTCGAACGGATAAATTGGCCAAGCATCGGCAGCGAAGCGTCGTTGCCGCTGGAAGCGAATGGATAGCGCCCAGCAAAAGCGCTATTCCAATTCGCCACTATCGAGGTTTGCCATTGGGTATTTAAGCTGGCAGCGGAAGGTTGCAGTACGGTTTGCCACGCCTGAGTCAGCGGCTGCACGAACATTTCGCGGCCAAAACCGCTCCACTCCTCGCCTAGGCTGGCCGCCATCAGGCTGCCGTAATCCTGCGTTTCCGTCAGATCGACCGTTTTGCCTTGAAATACCGTTTGTGCCATTTGCTGTGTCATCTGCTGCGGATCGGACGCATTCGCCACCTGTTGCAGCTTCAAACGCACTCGCGTAACGCGTGTTAAGAAGGTTTGTAGGCTCAGCGAACTATCGGCATTCATCACGCCGTTTGCTCCCGCACCCTTCCCCATCAGCGACAGTAAAGGGCCAAATGTGCTATCTAACGGGCCGGTAGGGCCACTCACACGCTGGTCAATAACGGGCGTTTTCTCTTTATGCAGCAGGTTTTGCGCCGATTTCATCAACGAATCCGATAGCGCTTCACTCCGCTGTCCAGTTTGCCCCTGATAGGCTAACGTATTCAGCAGCGCAATCAGCGGCGACTGACGCACGTCGCTCATCAGAGTGAGCTGGTCGGTAACATCCGACAGATTCTGCGCTTTTTTCCAGTGCAGACTGTTTAGAAAATCCAGCCATGCCCCGCTAAAATCGGTGAAGTAACGTTCGGTTAGACGTGCTTTCAGCGCCTCTGGCGAGACATCTCCCGACGCAGGATGCTTGTTGTCGCTCAGTACCCAATCGATCTCTTCACGACGAGAAGACACGGCATCGTCAATAGCTTTCTGCACCTGACCTTCCCATGCCTGACGGGTAAACATGCCTGGCACCACTTGCTCGGTAGCGAACAATGATTGCGCATCCGTGTCACCCACCATCTGCGCTAACCCCATATCGGCATAGTTTTGCGCCACCGACTGCAACATTTTCTGATACAACGTAGCTTCTGCATTGCGTTGACCAATCTGATTGAGCAACACCTGCCGCACCTGCGCCACCAATGCCTGATCGGGCTTGATACGCCATTCGGGATGAGATGGAAGATTTTCGGCATAGAACATCCATAACCCCGGCGCAATCCCCTGCCACAGACCGACGCTCACACCTAACCGCGTGGGTTCATTGGCACCGAGCACGCGAGTCAAGAACGACGCATCGGCCTTATCAGGGTTAGCCATCATCAAATAAGCTTTCAGGCAATCGTAACCCGCCTGAGCCAGCTTAGCGCGCTGAGGGCTATCCGGTGGCAAAGCAGCCAGCTCGCTAAGACTTTTATGCAGTTCTGCTGCGGCCTGCTCACGGATCAGGCGCTGATTTGCCGCATCGTAATGTGGCCACAGTGCATCTTCTAGCGCGTCATTCTGACTTAGCCCAAAACGCTGATACCACGGCACCGAATGGGCGGCACGATACTGCAACTGCCCGAGCGTATTGCCAAACAGCTGTAGCGCAACCAGCTGTTCCATTGGTTTCGCATTGGATTTATTCAGTAAATCAACCTGATCGCGCACCGTGGCGATCTGTGAACGATTCGAGAAGAAGGAGACAACGCTTCCGGTCAACCACAGCAGCGCCAGCACCATCACGGCATAATAAGCGCTCTGCTCCCATGAAAATCCTACGCGACGAGTGCGCGCTGAGTTATCACTTAATACCCCCTGCCACGCGGCATCCGGCAACCAGCCGTGCTGAGCAACGCCGGATTTCGCCGCCAACGGCAAACTAAACATCAGGCCTCGCAGCGACAGCGCCGACGCATATTCACGCAGCAGCGGCGTTAACGCCTGCTGCCAGTGGGTAATCCCTTGGTGTTCTAAACGATTAGCCAGACGCAACAAAAAGTCATGGCTGTTTTTCAACAACACCTGCGTCATACCGCGCTGACGCAGCGGCGCGACCAGCTTCTGCAAACTGGCGGCCAATTTCTCCGGCGAGTTTTTCTCGGGGAACAAACACCCCACCGGCTGGGTAATGCGATCGTCCTGCTGCCACGCGCTGTCACACACCTGCCACAGATAAACCGGTGCCTGCTGTTTTAAAATCTGCCCACGTTTCTGCAGCTGACGGCAGCCCTGATCGATAACGCCAGCCTGCGCGCTCTGCTGCTCATTCATCACCCACACCACGCCATCCAACGGACGGCGACGGCGCATCTTACGCAGCCCCAACAACCATGCCTCATCCGGCTCCGCCTGCACACCTCCGCCCCACAGCAATAATGTGCCCTGCCCCTCCAGCCATTGCTGAGTAGTTAACCCCGGCGCGATAGCTTCCGCCGCCGCGTTTTCCCCAACGACCAGCAGGATGCGGATTTTATTGCGCCATAGGAGACCGTGGCGGGCGCGGAGGTGGGTGGAAACTAGCTGAAAAGAATATAATGTATCCTTAGTCTTTTCTTTCGGCGTATCTGCGATATCATCGCCACTCAAAAGTTGACGTGACTTGTCAAAATTAACCTTTCCTGAGCGACGAGTTGTAAAATAAAAGATACCAACAAACATAATAACTAATACGCTAACAGTGCTAGCTATCACTAACCAACTTATCTGCGACTCAGCGTTTTTTATGCCTAATATTTCTGGCTGACTCCAAATAAGGTAACTAGCTACCACGACAATAAACAGGATAACAATAATTAACATCCAGAGAAAAAACTTCGTTTTAATTTTCTTCACACTTCAATCTCCTGCCTATCTTTATATGGAGCAACTACAGCACACCAAATTTCCTTTGATAGTTCGGATGTACTGCTTAACGTCATTTGGTAATCAGCTGACTCCTGCGCTGCTTGAGCCGCAGCTGCCAAAGCTAACCAAGGAGCAACGCATTTTGGATTACCTAACATGGCATCAATATCGTAAACACTCTTGTTTTGGTCGACTAGAAGCTTAGCCGTTTCCATTGCCTGCGCTATGCTTATGTTTTCTTCCTGTGATAACCCTGCTAGCCACATTTGCGAAATAGATTCAGCTTTAACTGGTACCCAATCCATTGCTTGCGCCATCCCTTTTTCAATTTCTGATTCCGAAAAACACTCTGGACGATGTAGGTACGCAATTGGAGTTGTTATTTTTTGAGAGAGACGATTAGCAAATATAAGTCCGATTGCAGATTCCGCGGTTAACTCTGGTTCGTCCGGTGAAACTTGTATCGAAACCACAATCAGCAATGAGTCATCTTTAATTTTATTGTCTAGCCAATTATCTATAACCCAAAGACTATCCCCACCAACAAATAAAATATCGCTTCTTACATCATTTTCGACCAATTTTTGCACGAACATACGTTGTACATTATCTTTCTCCAGTGGGGTACTTGAATCAACATACAGAGAGAGAGATGTTCTATTTGGCTGTGAGGAGATAGTATCTATGAGCTCTATTGCTATTGACGAAAGCACTTTCTCAATAACATCATTGGGTAGATCTGTTCTATTGCGTGGTAAATGGCTATGTCTAATCGGATTTTCACTGTGCCAAGTAGGCTGTGATTTTATAGCCCTTTCATTGGATACGAGTGACTTAAACGTACCCTGACAATCTTCATCAGAGTCAAATGCTGTATAAACGGCTGATTTTAATATTTGTAATGACCGTCGCCCTCTTTGTGTTTCTCTTGCTATAACATCTTGATACCGTTCATCCCAACCATCAGCAAAGATATTTTGACCTAAATATATCGACCATCGAATACCAAAACAAACACACCAAAAGGCTAGCGGAACTCCAATGGCATAAAACCAAAAAATAAATGGCCTATTGCTAATATCAGAGGCAACATAAAAAACAACACCTCCGCCCCCCAATATAACAAAAAGCAGAAGAATTAATAACCATATTAGCATCCGGGGTTTGGGGGGGCGATAACTTAGTTTAGGAACTAAATCTAACCTTACAGGCATTTTATTAACTCGCTGTAGCGTCTGGCATTGATGTTATTAATGTACAGCCACAGGCACAGCGGTGCCCATGAAATGCCACCGGAACTCCTTGATCACAAAAATTCACATTACCTTCAACAATTGTCGTATTTCCGTGTCCTTGCTTAGGGCAACTAATCTTGTCACCTTTTCTTGCAACACTAATCCCACCAAACGTCATTGACGGCGAGCCATTTAGAACTTTTCCGCCATGAGTGGTTTTATCCCCGACTCTTATAATCCCATTCATATATCACCAATGATTTAATAAAGAGAACAATGATATAGCCGTAGTAATATCTACAACCTATTAAACAATCATGGTTGAATAAGCTTACTTCCAAGCACTACCAATTCGCCTTCGCCATTAAACAGCGTTTTACATTTATACTTAAAATTTTCGTTAGGTATATTATCTTTAGTCAAAACCACCTTCTTGCTTTTGACTAGATCCCAAACACCAGGGAATGAGTCAATACTGCAATCTAAATCAGAAGGACAAGCGTATCTCCCATTTAATGAAATTCTTCCACCATATCCAATATCAGACAAGTAAAATGTACTATCTTCATTATCACTATCCTCACCGCCTTCAAATCATTTTGATTTTATAATACTTTCATTACTATTAAACCTTGATACTATGGCGGTATATCCTGAGCTACTCGCATCATTTAAAATAACAGAAAGATATATCCTTTTATCAAAATTAATATCAATAACCATTTCAAGTGGAGGCTTGTCAGGCACTGAGTTTTTATTCAAAAGAAACTTACCCATTGCATTTTAAAATATTTTTACATATAAATAAGAATCAGTCCCTGCCACCAAAAAAGCCTTACCATCTGTAGTTATTTGTATTAGTCCGGCTCCTTTTTCCATACCCACCAAATTTTCAATCTTGCAAAATGAGTCTATTTCATGCGATAGAATATGAATAAACTCCTTCTTATCCTTATCAAGCGAAAGTGTATACCTGTCAACCTTAACGCTATTATAAAAATCAGAAGAATAAGATAGATTTGAAAACACACCTTACCTTTTTTCAGAAAAAATTATCACACCGAAGTCTAATCAATCATGGAGACACCAATTCTCCACCAATATTGTTCAGAGACGACACTCCATTGAATAAATCTTCACATTTTTTATCAATTTCATCCATTGAACCATCAGGGCTTTGGATAATAACTTTCTTTTTCAACTTAATATCCCACACTCCTGGATATGAGTCAGCTGTGCACCCAACCCCATTTGGAGCAACATACTCACCATTGAGTGAAATTTTCCCTTGCCCTAATCCAGTAATTTGAAACCCATCACCTAATTCATTATTATTTTTTAAAAAACCTGATTCCTTTATTAGGCTATTTTTAGTATTAAATTTCGCAATTATTGCAGACCAAGAGTCTTTATCCTCTAGTGAAAGTGAAAGATATAAACTATTTTTAAAGTTGATATCTTGAACGATATTAACATCAGCATTTGGATCTGGACTTTCATGTAATAACACTGCTCCACCGATACATTTTTTTGCCTCATTGACAAATAAAAACCTATTTGAAGAATAAAAAATAACAGCTTCATTATCACTCGTAACGTTTATTATCCCACCACCATTTTTGATATCTTTTATTGTTACATTCTTAATTAGGCAATCTTTTTTAATTCCGTTTGAATTTTCTATAGTAATAGACCCCAGTTTATCTCCTGAAAGGAACCATTTATCATTATTGATGGTTATTATTTTTTTATTATCTAATGCCCAAGCAGTTCCTATGAAATAAAAAACAAAAATAAAGTTTATTATACATACCACGTATGTTTTTTTAAATACATTTACCAATTTATCACCATGCTTCTGAACAAAGAAATTAGTTTATTGATAAAATCAATTTTTTATGCCCTGAATATTTTACCGGATCAGAATAATACGAAGCTGCATAGTTATCTTGAGAATAAAAAACAATGTCCTCATGATGCTAATAGGTTTGTTCGCAGAGTCAAAAAAATAACATCCCCCAATTACCAGATTGTCATTCTTTTTTGGCTCAATATTAATAGTTACCTTATAAGATAAATTTTTAAGATATTTAAAATTAACATTTTTTGACACTAACCATCTAATAACGCCATCCAAGTCAAACTTGTCATAGCTATATTTTTTTGTTGAATCATCCCAAATAAGATAGTTTACACCACCAGAAGTATAGACAAAAGAATTTATATTATTTTCTAGCGGAATTATTTCATTACCAGCACCTGCATTAGGAAAAAAAGTTAGAATTATCATAAATAAAGAAATTTCATTCCACATATATGAGCCTTTACAACTATAAAATACGATTTTACATACGTATGCATACAACATATATATGGATTTGTTATTTTACTATCTAACTAACTTACCACCAAGCGTACCTAATTCGGCTTCGCCATTAAACAGCGCTTTACACTTATTTTCAACATCTTCGTTAGACAGATTATTTTTAGTAAAAACCACCTTTTTGCGTGTGACTAGATCCCAAACACCAGGAAATGAATCAATGCTGCAATCTAAATCAGAAGGATAAACATACCTCCCATTTAATGAAATTCTTCCACCATATCCAATATCAGACAAGTAAAATGTACTATCTTCATTATCACTATCCTCACCGCCTTCAAATCATTTTGATTTTATAATACTTTCATTACTATTAAACCTTGATACTATGGCGGTATATCCTGAGCTACTCGCATCATTTAAAATAACAGAAAGATATATCCTTTTATCAAAATTAATATCAACAACCATTCCAAATGGAGGCTTGTCAGGTACTGGGTTTTTATTCAAAAAAACCTTACCCCCATTGCATTTTAAAATATCTTTTACATATAAATAAGAGTCAGTCCCTGCCACCAAAACAGCCTTACCATCTGTAGTTATTTGTATTACTCCGGCTCCTTTTCCATACCCACCCACCCAATTTTCAATCTTGCAAAATGAGTCTATTTCATGCGATAGAATATGGACAAATCCCTTCTTATCCTTATCAAGATAAAGGGTATATCCGTCAACCTTAGCTCTATTATAAAAATCATAAGAATAGGAATAATACGGATATAGCATTAAAATAGAACATAGTAAAAAATTTTTATTATTTAACATTGTCATATAAAATATTTTTCGCTCCATTTGTCATGATTATTCTTTTATTCAATCCTTTATATGCACCATTGATAGCGTGCGTGACTTTCTTTATTATATCATCGTCATCATTCATGACATTAGTATCTTGATCAATTTCTCTTATTGTTTTTTTTCTAAAGCAAATGATGTAAAACGCACCAGAATCGATACAATTATATGGAGTTGACGTGACCAGTTGAGGCTCATCTATGACTGCAGGGCGCTTTTTCATCGCCGAGACATTCTTTTTTTTATAGTTTTGATCATCCCACCAGTATTGATCGAATGAATTCTTTGCAATAAACCCTCTATAAACCCAATAATCTGCATATTTGTCCCTACCTGTGAGCATTTTAAAACCACGACCACGAAATTTCTGAGCATCTATATCACCACAATTTCCATTGTACCAACTATAAGACCCCGCAATATACCCACCATTTTTGTTATATTTTGTACCTGAAAAATACAAATCTCTCTCATCTGAATCAAAACCATACCAATGTCCCAAAACAGATTCGTTTACAACTGACTCAGGAACGATTGCTCCTCCATATTGTTTGCCATCAACAATTTTTTGTTCTTGGCTAACTTCCTGCATTGAAGTTAAAGAGTCTGACTCTACTGAACCTTGCCCAAAAAAATGACTCTGCCTAACTGGCGTCAATATATTATACTTTCTCATTATTATATTGATGGCATCACCATTTAAATTTACGGACTCTTCTATTTTTTTTATTTTTTTTGCGTTTTTTTTCTTATTTAAAGCATGTGTCATTATATTATTGATTTGCCTATTATCAACCCACCCGCACTTTCTAAAATGAACAATAAACTGCCGCGGATCGAAATGCCATACTCTTCCCGCAGGGAGCGGATTATCGGTTAGGCATAAAGCTTTACCATAGTCAGTCAGAAGCTTCCAATCACATTCTGACATTGGTTCATTTAACGCCTCATTGGGTAATTTTAGCCATTCAAACCGCTTTTCAACAGTTGTTAAATCCCATTCCAAAGGGAAATGACATACCATACGACTCAAATCTTTTGCTGTGTTGCAGAGAATTGTTGGAGACGTACATTGGCTATTCATATCGGTGTCGTCATCAACTAAATGCCACCCAATCCAATGGGGAAAATCTCCATCGCTAAATTTCTTGATACTACTCAGCGCGAGATTCACGACGCCCTTACCTCCGGGATAATTAACTGTGCGCCACAGCGGTGCATCGCTAGGCACCAACGTTTCATATTCCGTGTTTATCACGCGACCAAATCTCAATAGCTCATATCCTGCACTTGGGCTATCAGGGTACAGTTTTAAGGCATACTTATAGAGATTATATTCGTACTCATCGCCATCCACATTTTTCAAAATATCGCCAACGACGCAGTACTCACCACCAGATAGAACATCTTTCTGGCGAGTAATCATAGTACAATTACCTTTATCAAAGCTCATGGTGACAAAAAGAGGCTCCATACTTGTATATTTAGCCTCCCCACGCTGAGTGACCGCATTCATTGGAGGCGCAGCTTCATAAAAAGCAGTTCCCGCAGGTAAATAAAAATGCATATCTCCATATACAACGTCGGTGCGGCCATCAATACTAAGATCTAATTCAGGTTCAGTGCGACCAACTATTTTTTTTATATTTTCGTCATCGCAGAAAATCTGGAAATGACTGGCATTTTTTCCATCAACCATACCAACCGTTCCCAATGGATCTTTTCTGTAAACACTCTTTCCTGGTGCAATCTTGCTATCAATACTCTTTAAATGCATATACAGCGAATAATAAACAATTTTTCCTTCATCCCCACTACCAATTTCCGTTTCGTGCCTAAGCAAAACATAGCCGCTATCGGTGCCGCCGCTGTAATTAAACGGTGGAGCATCACGCTTCGAGAGACTCGCTTCACGCATTGAAGCAACAGTTCCATCGGCAATTGCTCTCAATGGGTCAGGTTTACTGCCTGAATCACTATGAGTTAAATGAATGCCGCCATGCCATGCACGAAGAGCGTTAACTGGATACCCTCTTTGCATATCAACAGGCATCATCCGATCAACCCAATCAGCATCGTTCTCTGTACCTGAATGTTCAGCTAAGAATGGGGGGCTAATAATCATCGAGAACTCCTTAAGAAAATGAATAACGTTGCGGTGGATCTTCAGCCTTAACGGGTAATGTCGGCGGTTCAACCTTCTCGCTCGCCGCCCCAACTCTCTCAAAGCTTGCACATTTCACGACATAGTCACCCGCAGTCCCCGACTCAATCTTATTAGGATCTAACGTGATATAACTGCCCCCCGCGTTAAGCGTGATCTTCTTTTGCGCCGTTATTTGAATTTCATCTTCAGTGCTCACAATACTAATCGCTTTACGGGCAAGAAGTTCCATCACATCGTTTTGTGCCTGTACAGATATTGCGCCTTGGTTGGCAATTATCTTTATGCCCATCTTGCGGACAAATACACTTAAACGATTTCCGACACCGACGAAGAAGTTCTTCACGACGCCGATATCAGCATTAGTCCCTGCATTAGCGATCAGATTTTTATTCGCATTAAGCTGCAAATGCTCTCCGCTCGTTAGCGCGATCCCTTTTGGCGCGCTCATTAACAAGACGGCTCTTTTGAGCTCATTCAAATCTTGTTTCAGCATGTTTAGCTGTTTTTGAATATCTGAAGGTGCCGCATTGGCTTTTTGTGCATCATTCGATATTGCCTGCATCTGCTCGCCAGCTGTATTCAACAAGTCAATGGCCGCCCCCATCTCCAGCACCTTCCCACCCGCCTTAGGCTGACCGTCGGCGCTGATGAAAATCCCCTTCCCCGCCCTTATCGCGCCCCAGTCGTCGGTGCGCAGTTCGAAGCCTTCGCCGCGTTGCTGTTTTTGGCTATCGACCAAATGCCCGAGGTTGAGCTGGGTTTTGCCGCCGTATTCGGTGCTGAGTTTGATGTGCTCTTTGCCGCGTTCGTCGTCGAGGCGTAGTTTGTTGTTGGCGGGGGTGCGCAGCACGTTGCGTTTGTAGTTTTGCAGCGTGACGTGGTCGCCGTGTTTGGAATCGTGCAGCGCGTAGGCGATGTACGGCCGGTCAGGGTTGCCCTCTTCGAAGGCAATCGCCACTTCGGTACCTGCCAGCAACGGGGCGTGTAAACCGTAGGTGTCACCGGCATACGGACGCGCTTGGCGCACCCATAGGCTTTCGCAGCCGGCCTGCCATTCGTCACGGTCAAAATCAAACGACACGCGGTAGCGGCCATCTTTGTCGATGTGGCTGTAGGTGTCGTTCACCACGGTGCTGGTGACCCGCGCCGGAATCGTGCCCGCCATCACCGGTTTGGCGGTGGGTTCTGGGCGGAAGCAGACGTTTTCAGAATATGGGATGGCGGTGAATTCTACTTCATAACTTTGGTCGCGACGCGCCTTACTGCTGATACCAATAATGACCGCACCTTGGCGGAACGCCTCAGGCGCGTCACCGTCGACTTTGAGCTCTTGCCCCGGCGACAGCGCCGCCGAGGTGGTGAAGCCATGTAACAGGGTCTGCTGATTAAGGTAACGTTCATGGCGTAGGCGGGCATAGAAGACACCGCTCTCCGTCTCAGGCTGCGGGCTGTTTTTATCACCCGCCGACAGATAATTATCGGCGTAGTGATAGGCTTCGCCGTAGGTGGTTTTGTCACCGTGAGTCACGTCAACGTCGCCGTCCATCCACGATTGAGCTTGGCGATAGTTGTAGTCTCGGGTGGTGACGCGGTTTTCCACCACCTGATGAGCGCTGGTTAAGCCCCACACTGATTCGACGCCAACGTCATTCATGCCTGACGGATTACGCAGCGGTAGGCTGGTGCCAAACTGGTAGTGTTGCTGATCGTCATAGAATTCAACAACATCGATATTAAGTTTGGGATCGGCGGTGAAGCGGAACCAGATGCCGATTTCGGCCAGCAGGCGACTGATAAATTGCAGATCGTTTTCGCCGTACTGCATCACCAGTTCACGTTTTGGATAGGTGTGCGCCAGCGTGAACAGGAAATCTTGTCCTTTGAAGCCGTGGCGATCGCGCAAGATCTTTTCCACAATCTCCGGCACTGAGAGATTTTGGTAAATCGCGTGCTGATGGCTTTTCGCCAGCAGTGCCAAGCGCGGAACCAAGGTGACTTCGTAGCGGCTTTCGTCACGCGAAGTAGACAGACGCTTAAAACTCTGGATCACCCCGTGTACCGTGCGCAGTGCCTGCATAACCGGCGGCGTCATCGACAACGCGGCACCTAAGGAGGCCAACGCATTCGGCGTAGCGTTCAGAGTGAATGTGGCGTCCTGCATCAGCATCTGCGCGGGCTGGATGTCTTTGGCCGAGCTGGTGAATTCGATGGTGTAGCGATAAGGCTGGCTGAGATGCTCTTCAGCGGTAAACGCCAACACATCTAGCGGAGCCGTGTTGTCCCAAACTTTCAGCACATGGTGGCTGTGATCGAACATCAGTTGAGCAGCAGTATTTAACATATCACCCTCGCTTCCGTCGTAACCGAGCAATCCGTATCAGCTTCACCGTTGTGTTCATCACCGAAATCCAGCGTAATACCTTCCTCGTCGTTGAAACCCAGCGTCAGACTGTCGGGTTTTCGCTGCTGCGCTAAACGCTGTAATAGCTGCTGAGAAAGCACCGGCAAGATCTGTTGATTAAGCAGGCTGTCGATGTTGCGCGCGCCGGTATCCGGCAGCAGGCAGGCCGCCACCAGCGTGTCCATCAGACTCTCTTCGATATGGCAAGTCAGTCCATAGTGACGCTGAAGACGTTTCGCCACCTGCCCCAGTTTAATCGCCACAATGCGGCGGAGTGCCACGGCGTCTAGCGGGCGATAGATCAACGTTTGGAAACGCGCCAGTAAGGCAGGCTGGAAGTGATCGCGTAGGATCGGACGCAGCAGCTCGTGCAACATACTATCCGACGCCTCTGGCTGTTGTTCTAACAGCGCCATCAGCTCATCGCTACCGAGGTTGGCGGTCATTAAAATCACGGTATTGCGGAAATCGATCTCTCGCCCTTCGCCGTCGCGCATAAAGCCACGGTCGAATACCTGATAGAACAGGTTTAAAACGTCGCGATGCGCCTTCTCAACTTCGTCGAGCAGCACCACGCTGTATGGTCGCTTGCGTACCGCCTCGGTCAAAATCCCGCCCTGACCATAACCCACGTAGCCCGGAGGCGAGCCTTTAAGCTGAGAAACGGTATGCGCTTCTTGGTACTCGGACATATTAATCGTGATCAGCGATTTTTCGCCGCCGAACAGGTCATCAGCCAGCGCTAATGCGCTCTCTGTTTTCCCTACACCGCTTGGGCCGACCAACAGAAATACGCCGAGCGGGCCATTTTCTGAGGTTAAACCGGTTTTAGCCGCTCGTAGACGTTGAGCCAGGGCACCTAACGCCGCCTGTTGGCCGATAACCCGCTCGCCAAGCTGATGCTCAAGCTGTAGCAGGCTAGTTTGTTCGTCTTTGAGCAAGCTGCCTAACGGAACACCTGTCCAGTCAGCAATCACATTGGCTACGGTACGCACGTCAACGTCGAGAGAAAGCAGTGGATGGTTGCCCTGTAGTTCGCTGAGCTGTTGCTGAATCGCGGCGCGTTCGGACTGACGGCTGATGTCTTGACGCACTTCGAGCAATTGCTGAGTAAGTTCGCGCTCTTGTTGATATTGAGCATCGAGCGCCGTTTGCTGACGTTGCAATTCTACGCTGAGCTGATCAATGGCACTCAGGCGCTCGATATCGGCACCGCTGCTAAACACCAGATCCTGTTCAATCGCTTGTTTTTCCATCTCTAGCGCCGCGAGTTGTGCATTCATCTGCGTGAGCTGTTCCGGCACGGTGTCTAAGCTCATACGTACACGCGCGCTGGCGGTGTCGAGTAGATCAACGCCTTTGTCCGGCAGTTGTCGTCCCGTGATATAGCGGCGCGACAGCGTGACTGCCGCTTTCACCGCGGCGTCCTGAATATGCACGCCGTGATGGGTGGCGTAGCGCTCTTTCAAGCCCCGTAGCATCAGGCACGCCATCTCATCGTCAGGCTCGTCCACTTTGACCATCTGGAAACGACGTTCTAACGCGGCGTCGCGTTCGAAATACTGTTTGTATTCAGACCACGTGGTGGCGGCAATGGTGCGTAATTCGCCGCGTGCCAGCGCCGGTTTCAGCAGGTTAGCGGCATCGGCGCCACCGGCCTGATTGCCCGCACCGATGATGGTGTGCGCTTCATCGATAAACAGTAAGACAGGCTCTGGCGACTGCTGCACGGCCTCGATGACGTTTTTCAGGCGCTGTTCGAACTCGCCCTTCACGCCCGCGCCCGCCTGTAACAAACCGAGATCTAATGTGCGTACGCTGACGGTTTTTAAGCTATCGGGGACGTTGCCTTCGGCAATGCGTAGCGCCAATCCTTCTACCAGTGCGGTTTTACCTACACCCGGCTCACCAACCAGAATTGGATTATTTTTGCGGCGGCGGGAAAGAATATCCACCATCTGACGGATTTCCATATCGCGGCCAAAGACGGGGTCGATGCTACCGGAGCGCGCTTTTTCGGTCACATCAAGGGTAAACTTGTTGAGCACCGCCAAATGCGCTTCCTGCATCGGCGAAACACCGCTGGTGCTCGGTTCATTAGCGGCCGATTGGGTATTAGACGAGGATGGCTGTTGAGGATGTTGCAGCCCATTTTGCAATTCAGGGCGCTCTTCTGACTGGGCATCTAGCAGCGGTAACAAACGGGAAAGCTGTGTGGTGCTAATACTCAGCAGCGGCCAAACGGCATCCGTCGCCAGTAAGTTAGGCTTACCGATTAGCGCAGCAAGCAAATGTGCGGAACGCACGGCGTCGGTATTCTCCTGCAACGATGCATCTAGCCACGCATGTTTGATCAGTTGCTGAAGTTTGTCAGAGAGCTGCGGTTTTCCCTGAATGGTATGTGGAAGACGCTCTAAATGATCCAGCAATCCCTGCCATAGGCCGTCCATATCCCATTCATAACGGCGAGCGATCACCGTAATGTCACCTTCGCCCTGCTCTAACAGCTTGAGTAACCAGTGTTCTACCGTGATTTCCGCATGGGCACGGGTCTGGCATAAGGTTGCGGCGGCAGCCAGTGCCTGAGCACAATATGGATTTAACCGACGCAGTAAGCTTGCTGAATTATTTCCCATCACATTCTCTCTCCCATTTAAGCCCGTAGCCCTCATTAGGCACGCTACCGCCCATAGCCGTTTTCCGTGCGAGGAAACCAAGGCCCATAAGGTCATCAAATTAAATTGTTTAAATCCGTTCGTTGTTGTGCTCAGAGCCCGAACGATGCCGCTTTGGCGCTGAGCAGAAAAACGAAAAGGCAGACGGTTTCCCGCCTACCTGAGGTATTACGCTGAAGCGCGCTCATTCCAAGAATCTGAATGGATGATGTTGCCGTCTTTGAAGGTCCAAGTGATCTTCTCGTAACGGAACTCAACTTCTTCCAGATGGTTGTGTTTCTCTTTAGAAGGATCTTTGATGTCCCACATTTTTGGCGCAACTTTTACGACTTTGACGTTTTCCAGTTTGGTATTGAAGTATTCCACTTCTTGACCCGCGTCATCGATCTTGTACCATTTGATTTCGGCAGACTTCAGGGTCTGGCCAGAAGTCACGGCTTTGTACAGGTAAGGACTTGATGCATCGACTTCTTTGGTGAACACCAGAGGAGTGTGGATACGTGTACCGGTCAGTTTGCCGGTGTTGTTATCCGTTGGGATGTACAGAGAGTGTTCCAGCGCCACCATCTCGATGCTGCCTTCACGCTTTTGTACGTCTACTGAACCCTTAATGTCTGCGCCGCCGTCGTCTTTCAGCCACAGATATGCTGGAATTGCCATGTAAAACTCCTTGTTACTGGGGAGGTACTTATCCGTACTTGGGGTGCTGATAAGTACACTGTTGTAAGCCGCCGAACTTGGCGGCTGGTTAAAAATCTGATGCCTTGGCGGGCAGCTTGCAGGCTCCCGCCTCTGGCACCAGACGAATATCTACCCGACGATTAGCCGCTCGGCCCGCGTCGGTTTCATTACTGGCAATGGGCTGGCTGGCGCCATAGCCTTGCACTGCAAAACAGGTCACCGGAATATCCCCCATGCTGCGCATCCAATCGCGCACCGCCTCGGCTCGAGCCTGAGATAACGCCAGATTGCGCTGGGCATTGCCGGTAGCGTCTGTGTGCCCAGCAATCACGATCAGCCAACCCGGCTGGGCTTTTATATCCACCAGCGCCGTTACCAGCACTTTGGTCGAACCTGATTTCAACTTCGCGCTATTGGTATCAAATAGAGACAGGCTGTCTAAACGCACGGCCTTCGGTATAACGACCTTGGCTTTTTGTTCGACTTTCTCCGGCGGCGGAGGCACATAGGTGGCAATCGTCGTCAGTAGCGGTTGGCGCAAGCGCTCACCGGGGTACAGCCCGAGCCCCATCCGTAGCGGCACGCCCTGCCGATAGTGGTTATCCAACTGGATTTCGTCCTGAATCAAAACATCAACGGCCTGTTTTTTCGGGATAAAATCGGTCATACGAATAGCGTTATAGCGCTGAATATCATCACTGACCTGACGTAGTAACTGGCGGTTATGCCATGCTGAACTCCCCAACGCAGCAATCGCGGCCAAGGTAAATAACCCAATACCGATCGCCTGTGCTCGATGCAGTGGCGTAAAACCAGACTGCTGCGGCAGCAAACGGAATAGCCTGTCTGGAAACGCTAACGTTGCCACTGACGCCGAACTCACGCCGACAACATCGGTTAACGTGGTTTTGCTTGCCAGCCATTGTTGCCAGAGCGAATGCTCCGCCATGCCTAAAGCGGAAACTGGGGATAACGCAACCGCAACGGGACGACAAGCCGCAGTTGAATGTTCTTGGCGTCTGCAGTGCGGTAAGACAAACTCAGACATCCACGCGCGCCAGCTTTTTACCGTTACCGCACACTGGAAGCGCTCAGCTTGCTGGGCTTCTCCCTCATCGCTGCGATGAGCTGCCAGCCAATCAATCAGCGATCGCGGAGCGGAACGACCAATACCGACGCTGCACTCAGTTTCTCCCGCTACCCACTCGAACCAACACTCATCAGGAACATGAGATTTTGGCAGTGCCAAATAGCTGGTCAGCAGCACGGACGTCTCGCTGCCACACAGTTTGCTCACGCGGGATACCTGATAACAGAACTCGCGCATCTGCCCCGCCAATACCGCGGCATCAACTTGTTGCTGGGGATTAATCACTCGCATTACGCTGATTTGCTCGCTCCAGCCCGCGCGTTGTGCCAGTATAGAGTCCACAAAATCGGCTAACCGTAGATCTACGGGTAAACGTAAATAACAGCCTCGCGGCGTTTCGCGCATTTGCGTGGAACCAAACAGCGCATCAAGGTTATCGCCACACACCACCACCACCGGATGCCGAAAGTGTTCAGGCGGCAAATCGGTTAACACGTCAAGCACATGGGCATCAATACGCGCCGCACGCTTCCATCCGACTGCCACGATCAGTAACACCACCACAATGGTGATAATCAGCCCTAACAGCGTGAGCGGTAGCCAAAATAGACACAGTAACAGCGCGAGCAATCCGCCCCATGCCCAAAGGGCGCGCTTGTAGGTGGTACTCATGTCATCAATCCCTTATGGCTTACTGGGTAACAGCGTCGTGACCAGCGCCGTTAGATAACTGTGGAATCCCCACCAAACAGCGGCCAAAACCACCACAGCCGCAGCAACGTGAACCCAACGCGAATGCAGCCAGCGGTAGCGACGCGAAGCGGCGGCATTGACCAGCAGCGGCGCGCTTTGATCCACATCCAGCGGTTTGACGCGCTGGCTCAGTTCAGCCACCAGTTGTTGGCGCTCAGGTGTCTCGTTTTCGCCATACCGTCCACGGAACCCCAGCATCAGCACACGATGAAAACAGGTCAGCACCGCCATATTGGGCGAGGGTTCACGTAGTACCTCTCGCATGCGTTCATACAGCAATTCCCCTGCCTGCAAGGTGTGGAAAAAATGCGCCTGAAGCGGCATAGCGTGCCACGCCGAATAACCATCGTCCTGAGGTCGTCCTAACACCGTTTCATCCAACAACGCACACTGTGCATAGCGAATGTGGTCAATCGCGTTTTGATGCATACCTGCGTCTTTCAGTACCTGCTGGGTGTGTTCAATGCTCTTGGTGCAGTGCTGCCATAAGCTTTGCCCGTGCTCTACAGGGACACCTTGGCGCAGTTGAACCACCAGCAACCAGGTATCTTGTAGCAATTCGTCTATATCAATGACTGTCTCTTTACTCATGCTCTCAGCACCGCATACAGTTCAAGTTGCACATCAGACAACGTTCCCGGCACGTAGAACGCACAAGACCCCGAAGCCAGCATCGCCGTCGCCGTTGGATGGTTGAGATCCAATGCGAAATACTGATTTTCCAAACGCAGCGGTATGGCGGCAGGTACATGGCTGAGTGGGATCAGCGGAACGCCGTTTAAGGCAACGTTAATCAGGTTATTGACGTCGTCAGGCGCACCGACTTTGCACAACAGCGGGAACTGGGTTTGAAGCAGGTGAGCCGGTAGCGCGGAGCGAACTGAAAGATAGAAATCTGCCTCTTCGCGCAGACGTGGGTCGTTCAATGCAGCCTGCCACTGATTTGGACGGACTTTTTCCAGCTCAAGCGTAATGACACGCGACGGTAGACTCGCTTCGAGCAAGGTGCTAATCAGGCTGAATAGTGGCGGGAATACCGCGCCTAAACGCGCGTGGTCATAGGCAGGAATAGCGTCCATGTCATGTTCGAGGGAAAATGTCAGCAGTGCGCCCGCAAGCTTCACCAGTTCGCGATACACCAGCTCCGGATGCAGGGCTGGATGAGCCAGAAAATCATTCAGCACCGGTTCATAGCTATTCAGCGCATTGAGCAGCCAAAACAGCGATACATCAGCTACAGCAAAATCGGCCATGCGCTGATTACTTTCTCGGCGCATTCCCATCAGGCGAGTACGTTTAGCGTGGAGCTGAGTCAGCAAACGATCCAGATAGCTAATCAGTGCGGCATGTGCGCCAAACTGCAACAGCGGCGGTACGAACTGCGGATCAATGCCCCATACGCCTTGAACATCACGCACTAAACGCACCGCAGGACACGTGAGATAATCGCCGTTTTCATCGCCATCCAAGCGCAGCGTAAGCGCATAGCGGGCTACAGCCATCGACTCAGTATCGTTACCCAAAATATCCTGTACTGAGGCCCAGTCCTGACGATAGCGAATCGGGCGATCGGCTTTGGCATCCGTTGGCAGGCAGTTGCCGCCGTTAGCGTGCTCAAGCGGCAGTGCCAGCAGCAGCGTGGCACTTTGTGCCGTCGCCGGCAGCACCTGCGCCAAATCCAGCGCAGGTGGCAACACGTCTGCCCTTTCGGTATCCAGCAGCGTACCGTCCTGAAAGCGGACGCAAATGCGATCCGCTTTCAGTTTGCCCAACCGTAATGCGTCCTTGTCGAACTCAGCCGCCATGATCCCCCAAGGGTGGACCAACGCTAGGCGGGCAATACACTCATTGGTGTACGCTTCCCAGCGAGCCTGCTGTTGGAACTGCTGCGGAGATAACAATGTCCCGGCAGCCCATAACGGACGGTCAATTTTCATCTTCAAATCCGTCCCGATTAAGCTTTGGCTTTAGGCATCTGCGAAACCAGAGACAGATTCACATCCATTCCTTCAACTTGGAAATGCGGTACGGCAAACAGCTTCACGCGGAAGAAACCTGGGTTATCTTCGATATCTTCAACGGTTACCTTGGCGTCACGCAGCGGGTGCGAAGCCTGCAAGTCATCTGCGGGATCGGTCATTTCCGTGACCAAACCACGGATCCAGTTGTTCAACTCCAATTCAAGCAAACGACGATCTTTGGTGGTGCCGATGTTTTCGCGCTGGATCAGTTTCAGGTAATGAGCAATACGCGAAAGGAGGAAGATGTATGGCAAACGCGCATTAATACGGCTATTGGCCGTTGCGTCGTGCGTTTCATACAGCGCCGGTTTTTGCGTGGAGTTGGCAGAGAAGAAGCTCGCATAATCACGGTTTTTGTAATAAGAGAGTGGGATAAAGCCCAGATTAGCGAATTCAAATTCGCGAGTTTCCGGAATCATCACCTCTGATGGGATTTTGACCTGATTACCCGTCCCTAAATCGTACAGGTGGATAGGTAAATCGGTGACAGCGCCGCCCGCCTGCGGCCCGCGGATCTGCACGCACCAGCCGTTGTTGATAAAACTTTTCACCATGTTGGCTGCAAAGGCAAACGAAGCGTTAGTCCACAGATATTTCTCGTGATCCGGCCCTTTGACTTCTTCTACGTAGTTAAAACTGCGAACGGGAATAGTATCTGGGCCATAGGGCAAACGACCTAACACCCGCGGCATCGTTAAGCCGATGTAGCGTGCATCGTCGCTTTCACGGAAAGATTTCCACTTCAGATACTCTGCACGGTCAAAGTAATTGCCAATATCTTTAATGGCAGCCACTTCTTCCATGGTGTTTTTGCCAAAGAACGCGGGGCCTACGGAACCGATAAACGGCATATGTGCCGCGGCGGCCACTTTTGAGATGTTGCGTAGCAGAGCAATATCTTGCGGGCCACGGCCAAACTCGTAGTTAGAAATCGTTGCCGCGATAGGCTCACCGCCTGGGGTATCATATTCCTGAATGTAGGTATGAGAATAAAGGCCGCTTTGCGCAATTTCTGGCGCATCTTCGAAATCCTGTGCCAGATGATCTTTGCTCACATCTAACAGTTCAATACGCACATTTTGGCGGAAATCAGTTTGGTCAATCAGTGACTTAACACCGCGCCATGTGGATTCCACGCGTTGAAAATCTGGATGATGCATCACCGCATCTAATTGGCTGCTAATTTGGGCATCAAGCGCTGCAATGTGGCCATCCAGCAAGGTTTTATCCAGCTTTTCCACTTTTTGAGCAGACTGTTTGAGCAAGTCTAAAAATACGCTTACGGCAGCGGTCACTCGCTCATCAGCAGAGGCTTCTGCGAGGCCTTCATTGTTTTGGAAGGTTTCGATATCGGTCATTGAAGAGACCGGATTGAGATTAATTTTCTCAAACAACGACGCGTAAACGCCCTGCATGATTGGTGCTTCGTGTTCCAACACAGCGGTAGCATTACCCTGTGCTTTGTTTTCCTGTACAGACATCAGCATTTCCTTCTCTTATCCAAACCAGTCATTAACAATCTTTTGGCGCCAGTGCCGCCAGTTCCGTACGAAGTTCATCGCTCAGCGCATCATCTTTGAGGATGTTTTCGAGTTCACGGCGGAAAGTCGCGTTATCCAGTAGGTTAGATTTGAGATCGCGCAACAGGTTACGCATAGCGAGAAGAGCACGTAGCTGAGGAATTTGGCGTGCAACCTGTTCAGGCTCGAAATCTTTCATGTCATTGAAAGTGAGAGACACTGCGGTATCTGTGCCATCTGCCGCTAAAGTATCAGGGACAACCATTTTAATACTTGGCTGGAATTCACTGAGTACGCTGTTGAAGTTGTTTTTATTAATATCGATTTTGCTGCGTTCTGAAAGTGGACGTTGTTCTGTACCGTTGCTGTAATCGCCCATTACCAGTAATTTCAGAGGTAATTCAACTTTTTTCTGCGCCCCACCTGTATGTAAATCCAATTTGATATTTACACGAGCCTTGGGTACTTCATTTTGGAAACTTGATGAAGCCATTTACTGTCCCTTACAACTGAAAATTAAGGATAACTGCCAGTCGTGACAAACATTCCCTACCTAAAATTAAAGCACCGCAGACAGGTGGATTAATTACGAATAAACGGCGTAGTAAAAACGTTCATCGATTGGCGCTATTTGGTCTATCTCTGTGTTTATTTAAACAATAAGGAAAGGTGAGTACGCAATATACTCAGACACGAGTCTAAGAACATTTAGGCATAATTAAGAAATCCTTAACTGTTACAAAATGTAACCTGACAGACAATTTGTGATCAAGATCATCCATTTGAAATATAAGAAATTTCTTTAAAAACAAAACCACAATCCTTGTAGGTCAATGGGTTGAGTCACAAGCTACATTAATGATTTCAGTAATAACCCCGAAGGAAAAATCAGATATTTCCAGTACTCGATTTAATAGAGAAATGACATTCCCCACGTACTAAGACAGCATTTATGTGAATAAAGCACAAACCTAATATACAAATAACCGATAAATCACAATCATTCACCAAGGGCATATAGCGTGACTAATTCATCCATATAAGTGCCGTATTTTCAAAACCAAAAACCACCGCTAAGCATCACTAGCAGCGGCAAAATACATGTTAAAAATAGGATTTATGCCAAGATTGAATCTATATGGAAAGATTAAACATCATTGAGATTAGGTCTATCCTAAAACGAGGGCAAGAGTCTATAAGAAGTCATAAAATTCAGAACAAACCAAAATATCCACTTAAAAATAAAAGATAAAAAAACAGACTTATATATTACTTAATACATCTAAGTTGATATATCTTTCTTTTAAGTAAATAAAATTCATTAAAATAAAGAATAATAAATTGAATTTATGAAGGACGAAGCAAGGCTTCTTTGGTGTTTGTCTGTGCGGCTAAATCGGAGTGCAAACTAGGCATGACAAGGCCGTAAACAGGATTTCAGAGGGGAAGATTTGAAAGATTCACGTTAGTAATGCTACTATAAGGCTCCTCTGGACAGTGGTCTCTGAAAACGCACTGCCCAGAGTTTTTCCCTGGTGTTGGCTGAATTGGCTACCTGACTCTCGTGGTCAGGTTTTTTTTATCTTCAACTCACGGGACAATTATAAGTGTGTAGACAGATTCCGTAAGTTGTACTTAAGTACTGTACTCACCCTGTACTTAAGTACACCGCTACCGCCGAGACTGTAGAACAAACTTCAGGGATGCCATATGTTTTCTATTTTCAATAAAAATCAGATAATAACGGAAACGCTTCGTGATTATATCGATAGAAAACTGTCCCAGTTTGGTAGCCCTGAGTACGCTTACACCGTCGTCAATAAGAAAAACCCGTCAAAACTGCTTATCATCTCAAGCTATCCTGATGAATGGGTAAACCTGTACATTGCGAATAACCTGCAGCACATTGACCCGGTGATCCTGACCGCGTTTAAACGCACGTCCCCTTTCGTGTGGGATGAGAACATCACGTTGATGTCTGACCTCAAGGTCTCAAAGATTTTCTCTTTATCCAAGAAATACAACATCGCCAACGGCTATACTTTCGTCCTGCACGATCATCTCAACAATCTGGCACTACTATCATTAATTATTGATAGCAATATGAAAGCGAATCTGGAAGAGCAGTTCTCTTCAGAGAAAGGCAACTTACAGATGTTACTCATTGAGATTAATGAGCAAATGTATCGGCTCGTGCAGTCAGTTTCGGTAGATAAGGATGGTTCAGAGATGGGCGTAAGCAAAGCAACGTTTACAGCCAGAGAACATGAAGTACTTTACTGGGCGAGTATGGGGAAAACTTACGCGGAGATCGCCACAATCATTGGTATTTCAGTAAGAACGGTTAAATTTCACATGGGCAACGTGGTAAGTAAATTGGGTGTGAGTAACGCCCGTCAGGCGATCAGGCTGGGCGTTGAACTCGAACTGATTACACCAATGCAGTCTTAATTACCGCCACTGACATCGGCCAGTGCTCAAATTCAGGCAGTGAACAACCTTCAAATGCATTAATTTTTGTCGCCATTTTCGCCTGACTATCAGAGTCCGTAGGCAAATAGAGAAGATAAATCCTTTCCTCCTCACTCAAATATGCCTCTTTAAGTACCCTCACCTGCCAGCCACTGCGCTTTAGTATTGTCAGCATAGCGCGGCTAACAATCGTATAAATGCCGTTTAAGTTATATTGACGAGCGTAGTTGATCATCGCCAGAAAAAGAACCTGACTAACAGGATATCTCTCCCCCAGCAAATCTCGAGCGCGACTTTTGTCGACAAAGAATCGGCTTGATTCCACTTCACCGGCTGGCAATGAGACATCATGAAAACAAGAGTGGAAGGTATGAGTAATCATATTTGGCAGTTCGAGCGGCACAAAACGAACACTGCAAATCAACTGCCCTTCATACAGACCCAAGATATAGCGCGTGTTTGGATTATCAAACTCATCAAACTCCATACCGCGGTTGCAAACGACATCCCAACCTAGTCGATCGCTGAAAGTTTTTTTTCTCAGTCGATAAAGTTCATCCGAACGCACTCCATTTAGTTCATCATAACTGACATCAAATAGTTCAAGCATTCCATCACCTTGATTACATATTGGTAACTATTCATATTGTCTACAGTTGCTCTAAACTGCCCCGCGCTATTGTACAATTTTTCTGGATTGAATGAAGCAAAGCCATCATAGGATGAGACAAGTCTCTAGGTATTGATAACGTTCGCACAGAGTGGAAAAAGGACATTACTCGCGTCTAATCTACGCCAGACACGCTTTTATTCTGTGAGTTAGCGTGAAGTGCGTTATAAGTTGTTGTGCTAATAAATTCAGCCATCTTAAATTTGGCATTTACAGCGACTAAAGATTTTTGAAATGGAAAGTGTTGATTAGGGAATTAATAACCATCAGCGGCATTATGAGGGGGATATACAGAATCGGATGATACGCGCTATCAGAAATGTCTTCAGGACTGCGAACCGCTTTAAGATATCTAGCGTGAGGCATATAAAGCAAAAGGCCGATAACATTACTGTTATCGGCCTTTCTAAATTTTGGCGGAGGAGTAGAGATTCGAACTCTAGGAGCTGTTACACTCGACGGTTTTCAAGACCGCTGCCTTAAACCACTCAGCCACTCCTCCGCAACGGGACGAACTATAACGGCGTTAGAATTTCTTGTAAAGCACGAGAATGCTCAAGTGATGATAAAATCACCAAACCAGCGATTGTTTGTTTTATTTTTCAACGCAATGATGAAAACATCAACGGATTATCGTTTTGCCTGTAGATACTTTCGTGAGGTAATCAAAGTAAAGAAGGGTAAAACGCCTTTCGCGTACGTAGCCTCCTCTCTATTATTTTGCTCTAGATCAATAATTTTCCGTTGATTACTGACAAAAGAGAAAAATTCTATGGACCGTATTGTTGTTTCCAGCTCCTCTTCGCGCGACTCTTTGCTGAGCACGCATAAAGTGTTGCGCAATACTTATTTCTTGCTGGCACTGACGCTGGCATTCTCGGCGTTAACGGCCACTGCAAGCACTGTGTTGATGCTGCCAGCGCCAGGCCTGTTATTAATGCTGGTGGGATTCTATGGTTTGATGTTCCTGACCTATCGCTTGGCCGATCGCCCAGCGGGCATTCTCGCCGTGTTCGCGCTAACCGGTTTTATGGGCTACACGCTAGGTCCAATTCTGAGCTCCTTTATTGCTAGCGGCGCAGGTGATTTGATTATGCTGGCGTTAGGCGGCACAGCAGCCGTATTCTTCTGCTGCTCAGCTTATGTGCTGACCACACGCAAAGATATGTCATTCCTGTCAGGCATGATGATGGCTGGTTTCGTGATTCTGCTGGTTGCGGTTATCGCTAACCTGTTCTTACAAATTCCAGCGCTATCGCTGGCCATTAGCGCCCTGTTTATTTTGTTCTCTACCGGCGCTATTCTGTGGGAAACCAGCAATATCATTCATGGCGGCGAAACTAACTACATCCGAGCCACTGTTGGCCTGTACGTTTCTCTGTACAACCTGTTTATCAGCTTGTTGAGCATTCTCGGTTTCGCTCGTAGTAACTAATTCAGCATAGCTGGATATGTACCACCTGTTTTACCCAACGCAAATGTGCCCCGCTAACAGCGGGGCTTTCTTTTATCTAGATGTAATCTAGCAGCCCTTTTGCTGCCAGACCTTCCCTTGAGTTACAATAGCCGCTGATTTGTCGATAAGAGATATTTGTCTAATGTTAGAATTTGCTGGCCGCCAGATTGAAACGGATGCTCAGGGCTATCTGCTTAACAGCGCTGATTGGAGCGAAGATCTCGTTCCGCTACTGGCCACAGAAGAAGGTCTTGAATTGAGCGAAGCCCATTGGGAAGTCGTACGATTCGTGCGCGAGTTTTATCTAGAATTTAATACCTCACCGGCTATTCGTATGCTGGTTAAAGCGATGACGCAAAAGTATGGCGAAGAGAAAGGAAACAGCCGTTATCTCTACCGCCTGTTTCCCAAGGGCCCAGCCAAACAAGCCACCAAGCTCGCGGGTTTACCGAAACCGGTGAAATGCATTTGATCAGTATTTGATTTTAAACTGAGTAAAATGCGCTAACGGGCGCGGTTCTAAGAGTACCTGATCGACTCTGGCACCGCGTGGCCCTCCTTGCTTTAGCCAATCAACCAGCTGCTGTACCACGTCAGATTCGCCTTCAGCAACAACCTCAACCCGACCGTCATCCATATTATAGGCATAGCCAGTAAGCCCTAACTCCCGAGCCTGACGCTGGGTGTTATAACGAAATCCAACGCCCTGTACGCTTCCAGCCACATAAGCCGCAATACTGACTCTTGACATAATCCCCCCTCATGAAGCCTAGGTAATCTGGATATTTGCTTTTCTTGTCCCATAACCGGACAATGTCGCACCTTTTTGTCTGATTCATCATAGATCATAGAAAACTAACATGACCGCACGTTTATTTCTTGCCAAAGGACGCGAAAAGTCCTTACTCCGCCGCCATCCATGGGTATTCTCCGGTGCCGTAACCCGCGTTGAAGGGAATGCTGTATCAGGAGAAACCATCGACGTTTGCGATTTTCAGGGGAAATGGCTGGCTCGCGCAGCTTTCTCTCCTCAGTCTCAAATCCGTGCGCGCGTTTGGACATTTGATCAGCAGGAAAGCGTGGATCGTGATTTCTTCATCAACCGCCTTCAAACCGCTCAGCAGTGGCGCACCTTGCTTGCCAAGCGTGATGACCTGACTGGGTATCGCCTGATCGCCGGTGAATCCGATGGTATGCCTGGCATCACCATCGACCGCTTCCAAAACTTTATCGTGCTGCAACTGTTGTCTGCAGGTGCGGAATATCAGCGTGCCAATCTGGTTGCTGCATTGCAGCACTGCTATCCAGAATGCGCGATCTACGATCGTTCTGACGTCGCCGTACGTAAAAAAGAGGGATTACCTCTGACCCAAGGCTCCGTTGTCGGAGAAGAACCACCTGCACTGCTCCCCATTCGTGAGCATGGCATGCAAATTCTGGTTGATATCAAAGAAGGCCACAAAACCGGCTTTTATCTCGATCAGCGCGACAGCCGTTTGGCCGCACGTCGTTTTGCAGCTAATGCAAAAGTACTGAATTGCTTCTCTTATACCGGTGCCTTCGCTGTTTCAGCCCTGATGGGCGGCTGTGAGCATGTGATTAGCGTCGATACATCACAGGCTGCGCTTGATGTCGCACGCCAAAACGTTGAACTCAACCAGTTAGATTTGAGTAAAGCCGAATTCGTTCGCGACGATGTATTTCAACTATTACGCAAATATCGTGATGAGGGACGTAAATTTGACCTCATTATTATGGATCCGCCAAAGTTCGTAGAGAACAAGAGCCAGCTCGCGGGTGCATGTCGCGGTTATAAAGATATTAATATGCTTGCACTCAACCTGCTAAGCAGCGGCGGTATTTTGCTAAGCTTCTCTTGTTCGGGATTGATGCCGATTGAACTGTTCCAGAAAATTTTGGCGGATGCCGCACTAGATGCTGGCCGTGATGTACAATTTATAGAGCAGTACCGTCAGGCCGCCGATCACCCTGTGATTGCGTCATACCCTGAAGGACTGTATCTGAAAGGCTTTGCTTGCCGAGTCATCGGCTAATCCAACACCATTGAAGCTATTGGCATCGTTTGCAACAGCTTCAAGTTTCAGGGAAAGCTTGAAACGTTTGTCTACGCCCACATATTTATACGCATGATTGGATTTTTTAAGCCGTATAGTGCGGTTGATAATGAAAGGGATAGAGCAACGTTTTCTCAGGAGGTCAGTATGATTACCAGCAAATTTGGCATTGGACAGCAGGTACGCCACAAACTCTTAGGCTCTTTGGGTGTGGTAATAGATATTGACCCTGAATATTCACTTGAAGTCGCGCCAGACGCCGATGAGCTGGGGGCAAATGAACATTTGCGCCATATGCCTTGGTATCATGTCGTGATGGAAAACGAAGAGGGTGAAGCGGTGCATACCTATCTCGCAGAAGCACAGCTTGATGGGGAAAATACCGATGCTCATCCAGAACAACCGTCGATGGATGACTTAGCCGAATCTATACGCCACCAGCTTCAGGCGCCTCGCCTGAGAAACTAGCCCCCTTCGTAACGAAAAAGCCCAGTTTTCTGGGCTTTTTGCTATTCATCAACACAAGTCGATTGAAGAGTTATGCTTTCTCTAGACCCAAACGCGGAATATCGATTTTAGGGCAACGATCCATAACGACTTTCAGCCCCGCCTCGGTGGCTAACTTTTCAGCCTCTTCGTTGATCACGCCTAGCTGTAACCAAAGTACCTTCGCCTTAATGGCAATAGCCTCTTCTGCAACCCCGAACGCCGCCTCAGAATTTCTGAAAACATCAACCATATCAATTGGCTGTGGTATATCCGCTAAGGTAGCATACACTTTTTGCTCTAACAGTTTTTGACCGGCCAGCTTTGGGCTTACCGGAATAACCTGATACCCTTGCGAGAGTAAATAAGCCATAACGCCATAGCTTGCGCGGTGGGGCTTATCGCTGGCGCCAACTAGCGCAATACTCTTCACCTGCTGCAAGATGGTTTTAATTTCTTGTTCGGTCATGTTGAGCTCCAATGATTGCTAATAGAATATTGGGCCAGAAATGGCATCCCAATAATGCCTTTAAGATAGCCCCTAGACGACATTTGACCATAATTGGCTAACATGTAAGTAAGTATTAATAATAAAATACTTTGACACACCATACCGGCTACTGAACAATGCTCTTCGCACAGTCTAAAGTTGAGGCTTTCATGATATATCGCGTTTTACAGACAGGTGCGTTGCTATTTTTGCTCAGCCAGTCCGTTTTTGCCACCACCTTGAAATTTGGTTCAGATATTGAACTACTCGCCGTTGATGGTCAGCAGTTACCCAGCGCTCTATTTAAGAGTGCCGATAGTCTTGAGCTTAGTGGCGGAGTGCATCAAATTCTCTTTCGTGTCGAAAAAATGGTTCCAGCCGCTGGGCCAAATCAGCGCATGTTTACGTCTGTTCCCTTGGTGGTGGTGTTTGACGTGCGCGACTATACGTCGATAAACATTAAGCTGCCAAAACTGAATAATGAGCATGACGTTAAAGCGTTCGAGAAAAACCTCAGCTTTGACTTGCTGAATAATCGCGGTAATAGCGTCGAATACAAATCGGATGTCCTCCATGTCAGCCAGCCTCTTTTAGCTAACTATGAGCAGGCCATACAACGCTATAATTCGTCAAACGCCACAGCAGCCCTTCCCGAGCTCATAAAAAAAACCTCGAAGTGATGAATTAATCATCAGGTAGCGATTTTTTTTGCGTCCAGTCTGATTATGGTGAACAACCTTATTGTATTGTATGTGGATTCATATGATTTGCTAAGGGCTTAGACATGGAACTCACCACCCGCACGATTGCCAAAAAAAAACATATTGCGCTTGTTGCTCACGATCACTGTAAACAGGCGCTGCTAAGCTGGGTGCAAGCAAACCGAGAGTTGCTGGCACAACATCAGCTATCAGCAACGGGCACCACCGGTAATTTGATTCAACGCGCCACCGGAATTCCAGTCAACAGCATGCTTAGCGGCCCAATGGGTGGAGACCAGCAGGTAGGTTCACTGATTTCTGAAGGAAAAATCGATATGCTGATTTTCTTCTGGGATCCTCTCAACGCCGTTCCCCACGATCCTGATGTGAAAGCGTTGCTGCGCTTGGCAACCGTTTGGAATATCCCCGTAGCCAACAACCGATCTACGGCCGATTTCCTGATTAGCTCACCGATGTTTAACGAAGAAGTCGAAATCGCTATCCCTGACTATCAGCGCTATTTGGCCGATCGATTGAAGTAGTATAAAACCACAAAAGAAGACACAAAAATGGGGACCTCAGTCCCCATTAGTTTATCCCCGTCACGCTTCACGTTTTGGGTATATAGGATCTATTTTATGGTTTACGTTGCACCGCTACGCCGAGTCGTTTTAGCTGGTCGACAAACACCGAAGGATTATCCGTATCCTGCAATAGCCACACCTGATGGCGGGCTCGCGTTAATGCGACGTACAACAAACGGCGCTCCTCAGCATCGGGGAAGTCTTCACTTTGCGGTAGCAATACCTGCTCAATCACCGACTCTCCCGTCGTTGCAGGGAATCCATCTTTTCCATCCTGCAATCCTAAGATAATCACATAATCAGCCTGCTGCCCTTTACTACCATGAATCGTCATAAAATCAATGGTCAGCTTAGGCCAACGGGTTGCGGCTTTATCGAGGATTTCAGGCTTGAGATAACGATAACGCGCCAAGATCAGAATGCGTTCCTCTGGCTTAACATACCCACTGAGTTTATTGAGCAAGTCTTCCAACCGCTCCTGAGGTAGAATCGTTACCGCTTTTTTCTGGCCTTCAGACAAGCTGTTAAGCGATTTACGCAGTTGATGAGGATTTTGCTGGATAAAGCCATTCGCAATTTCCCCAATCCTTCGATTGAAGCGATAAGTTGTATCAAGCTCTCGCCGATCGCTATCGCCAAAATGCTGCGTAAACGCCGTCGTGAGCGATAATTCTGCCCCGCTGAAACGGTAAATCGCCTGCCAATCATCACCAACGGCAAACAGATTAGTACGCGAATTCTGTTTGCGTAACGATTCCAGCAGGCGTGCACGCTGTGGAGAGATATCTTGGAACTCATCAACCAGAATATGCTTCCACGGGCTAATAAATCGTCCTTTATCCAAAACAGCAATCGCTTGTTGGATTAACCCTGGAAAATCTACCGCGCCTTCATCCTTCAGCGCTGATTTCCATGCTTTCAACAACGGTGACATCAGGCGAATGCGTTTTTGGAACAGATCGCGTATCTCTTCCGGCGCATCTTCAATCATCTGCGACTGTGAACCGCCGTGCTCACGCATCAGGCTAACCCAACGCTCAAGCTTAGGCGCTAAACGCATCGCCAACTTTTTATCCTGCCAATAGTTTTCTTCTTCAACCTGCCATTCCAGGTCTTCGGTCAACCACTGACGCCACCCTTTGGCCTGTGCTTTCTTTGCCGAACACTCTTGCTGCCATGCTTTGACGAGTAATTTTTGTCTAGCCTGAGCGTCCCCTTCCAACTTGCTAATATGGGTGGTTTTTTTGCCACTATGATTAATGATCTGTAACGCTAGAGCATGGAAAGTTTTCGCCTGAATATCTTCGGTATGCAAACGTTCCTGAATGCGGTCGTTCATCTCTTCGGCTGCCTTACGGCCAAAAGCCAGTAGCAAAATCTGTTCTGGAGTAGCCTCTTTGCGCAGCAATAACCACCCAGCACGCGCCACTAGCACCGATGTTTTACCGCTACCCGCTCCCGCCAGCACCAACACGCCATTTTCACCATTCACCACGGCCTGAGCTTGAGAGGCATTCAGCGGCTGGCTTTCTACTTGTTCAAAGAAAGCGGCGTGCTCTTCAAGCATGCGTTTTGTCCATTGTTGATTACGTTCATCAACCATTCTCAGCCCGTAATTCAACCACTTAAGGCAATAACGGTAGCGATCGCGACAGGAATCAAACTCTTCGAGGCGCTGCTGCGGTAGCGGAATAGCCTCAAAGCAGCTTTCGATCATAGTGCGAATCTCTTTCAATTCGCTGCGTTTAAGCCAGCGATCTTGCGCATTAAGACTCTCAAGTTCTTCCACTTGAGCAGCGAGTACGTCGGCGCTAATTTGCGCCATTTCCTCACTCCATGCCTGCCAACTCTGCTGCAGATACTGATAAAAGCGTTGAGTCTCTTGCCAGTCAGTGCCATGCAGGCGAACGACTTTCTCCTCTGGCAGCTCAAACTCCAGCTCGCCCCACACAATACCGCGCTTACAGTGGATGGCAACCAACTGATTAAATGGAATTAAATATTCATGGCGATCGCCGCTCACCTCAACGCCCGCATTCAAAAGCCTCACGCGGTTATAAGGATGCTGAGCCAAATGCTGGCCCATTTTGGTTGCTCTCAGTTCCATTGTTTCGCCATCATTTTTCACTCTTTGATATCACTATACCCAAAATAGTTGAAGTTGCATCAAGACGACAAGTAAACAACTGGCATCATCAAGGCTGATGCAGCTTCAAGTATGAAATAAGTTTACCTATGTTCGCACTGCATACCTAGGATCTGGGTCATTGCATCAATCTTTATTGAAATAAGACAAATGGGTTTTTACCTCTTTTATTCTACGGTTATTGCAGATGAATATCAGAGTGGCTCAAAACAAGGTAAACTCAGCATGTTAAATATCGCTAATGGTTTCATTTAGGTGACTGAGAACTATGAGAACTGTACTAAACATCCTTAATTTCGTGCTGGGTGGTTTTTTCACCACGCTAGGCTGGTTATTAGCCACTCTCGTCAGCATTATTTTAATTTTCACCTTACCGTTAACGCGTTCCTGCTGGGAGATAACCAAGCTGTCATTAGTCCCGTTTGGTAATGAAGCGGTGCACGTCGATGATTTATATCCTGATCGGAAAAACACACTGCTCACTACCGGTGGAACGCTGTTGAATATCGTGTGGTTTATTTTATTTGGCTGGTGGCTTTGCCTTTCGCATATTGCCGCGGGTATTGTGCAATGCGTGACGATCATTGGTATTCCTGTTGGTATTGCTAATTTTAAAATTGCGGCTATTGCCTTGTGGCCAGTGGGTCGCCGAGTGGTACCTGTCGAAGTGGCACAGCAAATGCGCGTGACCAACGCGAGTCGTCGTTTTAAATAAAGGGTCGTAACGTGCTCTCTTTTGCACCAGGATTAAAGCGCTACGCATACAGTAGCGCTCTGCTGTATAACTTTCGTATCTTTATCGCACTGGCGGGTGCTGCCGGAGTGCCATGGTTTATCGGTGAGCCACGGCTTACGATTCCGCTTACGCTGGGCGTAGTGGCTGCGGCACTGACCGATTTAGACGATCGACTCGTTGGTCGCTTGCGTAATTTAGCCATTACCCTCACCTGCTTTTTTATTGCCTCTGCCTCCATTGAGCTGTTATTTCCCTATCCGTGGCTGTTTGCTATCGGTTTGATGGTATCGACCGTAGGATTTATTCTGCTAGGTGCCTTGGGACAACGCTATGCGACCATTGCATTTGGCGCACTACTGATCGCTATTTACACCATGCTAGGTACATCGATGTATCACATCTGGTACCAGCAGCCACTCCTCCTGATAATCGGTGCAGTGTGGTACAACGTGCTAACGCTGATGGGGCATCTCATTTTTCCCATCCGCCCATTGCAAGAGTCTTTAGCGCGAAGCTACAGCCAGCTAGCCGTTTATCTCGATGCCAAATCCAACCTCTTCGATCCCGATCAGGAAGGGAATTTCAATCAACCACTGATTGATGTGGCTATGGCTAACAGTAATCTGGTCACCACGCTCAACCAAACCAAAGCATCATTGCTCACGCGTTTGAAAGGTGACCGTGGCCAACGCGGAACTCGGCGTACTCTGCACTACTATTTCGTCGCTCAAGATATTCATGAACGGGCCAGTTCGTCCCACTTCCAGTACCAGCAACTCAGCGAAATGTTTCGCTATAGTGATGTACTGTTTCGCTTTCAGCGTCTATTAATGCTTCAAGCCCGCGCTTGTGCTCAGCTATCGCAGTCCATTTTGTTGCAGCAGAAATATCAGCATGACCTACGCTTTGAGCGTGTTTTCACCCACTTGGAAGCCACATTACAACGTATTGCTGCTCAGCATGGCCATCAGCATATTCTGGTGAAATCACTGTTTAACCTGCTGCTGAACCTCAAAGCCATTGATGCCCAATTGGCCAATATAGAATCCGAACAGTCACTCGCAACCGAACGTGAAGAAGAGAATACGCTGTCTGACGATCGTATCAGCGGTTGGAACGACATGAAGCTGCGCATCAGTCGTCATCTGACGCCACAATCGGCTCTCTTCCGCCATGCGATCCGCATGTCGATAGTTTTAGGTGTGGGTTATGGCTTTATTCAATTTACCGGTTTAAACCACGGCTACTGGATTTTGCTCACCAGCCTTTTTGTCTGTCAGCCAAACTATAACGCGACCAAGAGACGACTCGCACTTCGTGTCGTGGGCACTCTCGCGGGTGTATTGCTGGGCCTACCCATTCTTTATTTTGTCCCCTCCCTTGAAGGACAGATGGTGTTAATCGTAATCAGCGGCGTTTTATTCTTTGCATTCCGCAACGTGCAATATGCCCATGCCACTATGTTTATCACCCTACTGGTTTTGCTGTGCTTCAATCTGCTTGGGGAAGGTTTTGAAGTTGCTGGGCCAAGAGTGTTCGATACATTGGTCGGCTGTGCTATTGCGTGGGCGGCAGTGACCTTTATCTGGCCTGATTGGAAATTCCGTGCGCTGCCTGCCGTAGTGCAAAAAACGCTGAATGCTGATTGTCGCTACCTCGATGCAATCCTAGTGCAATATCATCAGGGTAAATCAAACGCTCTAGATTATCGTGTTGCACGCCGTGATGCGCATAATTGCGATGCTGAACTCGCTTCTGTCATCTCAAATATGTCAGCCGAACCGAAAAACAATGCCCAAACTCAGGAATCGGCATTTCGTCTGCTATGTCTCAACCATACCTTGCTGAGCTACATTTCAGCGCTAGGTGCGCATCGCGATCGGTTGAATAACGCGGAAGTTTTGAGCATGCTTGATGATGCTGCCTGCTACATGGATGATGCACTTAATTATGACAGTAGCATCGCGGAACGCACCGAAGAGGCCATTCAGAAGCTAAAGCATCGTCTTACCGAGTACTCATCCCCCTCAGATAACACTGAACAGCTTGTTGTTCAGCAAATCAGCTTAATGATGGGTGTACTGCCTGAACTAATGCAACTCAAGCAGGGGCTGATGACAAGCTGAAGCACTGTGTCATACGTAGGCAGGAAGTCGGGATGTCACTCCCTGCCTACGTGCAAAGCTCGTTACTTCTTTTGCCATCGATATGTGTTGTTTTTTAGCCATTCATCAAGCGTCATGCGAACCTGGTAAGAAAGAGCTGCCTCATGGCACTTTCGTACTGCGCCTGCTAGATCAAATAATAGTCGATTATGTAAATTGGCATTTAGCTTCTTAAGCCGAATAAACGCTTCGGTCTCTCCCATGCTAATCAGTTGATCAGCGCTGGTTATCCCAATCTTGCCTAAGAGCCTTTCCATCATATTGTTAATGTTTGGCAAAGTTCGCAAACCGTCGCTCTCTGCTGCTTTCAATGATTTCAGCTCTATGGATTGTTGTAGCGAGGCATAGGCCAGATGCCGAAGCAAACTGGGATCGTCCCACATGTTGCATTCGACACGAAAATAGCTAAGACGAACGGGGATCCCTCGTTTGGTGTAAATAAAAGCCTTCATGCCATAAGTAACAAAGCGAGATTTGAGCTCGTCATGCGCTCGCAAGTAGAGCTCACCATCCGATACAACACCAAACATTGTTTTATCCAGCCATACCCCAAAACCGCCAAACTGCGAGCGCAATTTCACTGCACCAAGTGAAGAGAAAACTTCATGTGCAATATCCGCTTTGTTGCTAAACAATCCTTTCATGGTTATCTCCTTGTAATTACATTCACAGCATAAATATTAAGTTTATTTAGCAATAACAGTGAATTAAGAACATAGCGAATTACCGAAAAGCATCCAAACTGAAAGTGAATTTTGAGCGTTTTTCATCACAGATTTGCGAAGAGCATTGTAAAAAATAGGTTGATCTCAGCGCGCCGCCCATGTACTGTATATTCATACAGTACACACAGCGAGAACATACTTATGCGCACACACTCACTGCAGCACTACACCGATCGCCCATCATTTTTAAACACCTCAGCCCATCAACCTGAGGGACAAGAAAATGCTTATGCAGGCGTTATCAGTGAATTAGTCTATAGCGAACATCAGCCTATGTTGTCATTGCTTTTGCTTCCATTGCTGCGTCAGCTAGGTAAGCAATCTCGCTGGTTACTTTGGCTTAACCCACAGCATAAACTGAGCAAACAATGGTTAGCCGATTCTGGATTACCGGCTAGCAAGGTAATGCAACTCAACCAGATTGAACCCGTAGACTCTATTTATGCGATGGAATGTGCTCTACGTAGTGGTAACTATAGTGTGGTATTGGGCTGGCTTCCGCCGCTGACACAAAATGAACGGGCAAGATTAAGAAAAGCGGCTCAGGATGGAGAGTGTTTTGGACTGATCATGCAGCCCGATCACAATGTGGAATCCGATAACGGACAACTAAACTTGCTAAAAATTCAGTCTAAATTGTTTCATTGAGTAAATTTAAGAGAAATCTTATCAAAAATATTTTTTCTCTGCTAATCAGTTAATTTTATAGCAGAAAGCCGCATCACACCTGAGTTACTGCTCTTTTTTACGAAAAAAACGACGTTTATTTTTTGAACAAAACGTTAAACGAAGTGTACATATACATCGTTTTTTTGTTGAGCTATATCACATCGTACTTGTAAGTTTCTAATCTCGTTGTAGACTTGTTATCGCGAAGGTTGCTCTATAACGCCAAGAAAATTGGCACAGTAATTAATCGAGCGAAAACCTAGCAAAGGATTTTAACCAAGGGCTAATTGTAGCATTCTAGCTCTTTGGCCTATTTGGATGATAACGAGGCGCAAAATGAAAAAGACAGCTATCGCATTAGCAGTGGCACTCGCTGGTTTCGCTACCGTAGCGCAAGCAGCACCTAAAGATGATACTTGGTATGTTGGTGGTAAACTGGGCTGGTCCCACTACTACGACAACAGCATCAACCATTTTGGTAGCACCAACGTACGTCCTGACCAGTTCGGTGGCGGTGCGTTCTTCGGTTACCAAGCAAACCCATACCTGGGCTTTGAAATGGGCTACGACTGGTTAGGTCGTATGGAATACCGTGGCGACAACAACGGTGCTTTCAAATCTCAAGGCGTTCAATTGGCTGCTAAACTGAGCTACCCAATTGCTGACGATCTGGACATCTACACCCGTCTGGGTGGTATGGTATGGCGTGCTGACGGTTCTGCAAACTCTGCAACCAAAGGCCGTTACATCGATAGCAACGACACCGGTGTTTCTCCACTGGCTGCAATCGGTGTTGAATACGCACTGAACAAAGACTGGGCTACCCGTCTTGACTATCAGTTCGTAAGCAACATTGGTGATGCTAACGAAACTGCTGCACGTCCAGACAACACCCTGCTGAGCGTTGGTGTTACCTACCGTTTCGGTCAGGATGAAGCTGCTCCAGCTCCAGCACCAGCTCCAGCTCCAGCACCAGTTGTTGAAACCAAGCGTTTCACTCTGAAGTCTGACGTTCTGTTCAACTTCAACAAAGCGACTCTGAAACCACAAGGCCAGCAGGCTCTGGATCAGATGTATGCACAGTTAAGCAACCTGGATCCAAAAGATGGTTCCGTAGTTGTTCTGGGTTACACTGACCGTATCGGTTCTGAGCAGTACAACCAGAAGCTGTCTGAACAGCGCGCACAGAGCGTTGTAGATTACCTGGTATCTAAAGGTATCCCTGCAGACAAAATCTCTGCACGTGGCATGGGCAAAGCTGATCCAGTTACTGGTTCTACCTGTGACAACGTTAAAGCTCGCGCAGCTCTGATCGAGTGCTTGGCTCCAGATCGTCGCGTAGAAATCGAAGTTAAAGGCATCAAAGACGTTGTAACTCAGCCACAGGCTTAAGTTAACGCGTAGTTCCTTTAATTAAAAAAGCCTCGCTAAGCGAGGCTTTTTTTATCTGTTTAATCAACTTGTTATTCAACTTCAGTCATAATCAAATCGAAAAAATTTTGTTTATGATTACTCAGTGGTTTTTCCCAGAAATGACTGGAGATCTTTCTTGAGCGAAGACATTTTATTGGCGTACTGTTCTTTACGCTCGGCATCTTCTATCAATTGCACAATCGTTTCAGATAGCGTGCTACCACGACGCTGAGCAAGCCCAGCTAATCTTTGCCAAACCAGATACTCCAAATCAATGGATTTTTTACGTGTATGCATATGTTCAGCGTTAAAATGACGCTTACGACGAGCACGAATCGTTTGTTTCATCTTGTTTTGTAGATCTGGGTTCATGTGTTCCCGAATCCACTCTTGAACATGCACAGGGTCATTCTCAAGCTTTAGCAGCAGCTCAACAGCCTGCTGTGCCATACTACTTTCTAGATAGCGTGTAACAGATTCACCCTCACGGTGTTTTTTCACTAGGTATTTCCACTTCCACCCACTTTCCAGATTTTCAAGCTGTTGGTATTTCATTGAGATATCTGCCAGTGACACGGTAACTTTGTATAAGAATAACAACTTTTTTCAGATTTGCAGATATTTCATGATTTATTATTGATTGTTTTTTATACATACCGGTTTCCAAATCACTTCCTTTTAACTCTTCTGCTGTTGTTTCCTGTGCAGCACGGTGGAATCTTGTATAATTGCGGTTTTCCTACTGACAATAAAATTGACGACTTTGAGCAATTATCGACTCGACTGGCAATCGCTACTGCCCGATACGACACCTTATCAATCTGTTTTCGCTGCAGCAGCACAACAGCCTGCGCTGACATTTTCGGAATATCAGCCTCGCCTTGAAAACAGTTTGGCCCATTTCTGCCATCCGCAATCGCCATCACCTTTTATGATCCTGAAGGCGGAAGAGACTTATGAATATCTGGCACTCATCCACCGTGCAACCGGAGAGTTGCTCCCAGAGTTAACCCTGCGCGGCAGCCAATATCACATCGATGGTATGCACGTCAGCATCATGCCCGCGGACAAACATCAGTCCAATTTTGCAGCGACCGCAACCTCTCTTTTTGCTGATTGGTATGAGGGCGAGCAGCTGTTCGGTACAGTCCGTCAGTCCAACGGAAAAATTACCCTTGAGCCAGGCATGGTTCATCACGCAAACGGCGGTGTGTTGATCCTGTCGTTGCGTACCATGCTCGCTCAGCCGTTGCTTTGGCTGCGACTGAAACAAATCGTTCTTGGCCGCAAGTTTAAGTGGTTCTCACCTGATGAGAATAAACCACTACCGGTGCATATTCCTGATATGCCAATTGACCTCAAAGTTATCCTGGTCAGCGACCGCGAAGGATTAGCTGATTTTCAAGATATGGAGCCAGATTTATGCTTTAACTCGCTTTATGGCGAGTTTGAAGCCGATATGTCACTGGTGGACACTGATGACATGCGGCGCTGGTGCTCGCTGGTCACTACCATTGCCAATGAATACCAACTTCCCGCAATTGCGGAAGATGCTTGGCCTGTTTTAGTCAATACTGCCATCCGTGCGATTGGCGATCAGGGTAACCTGCCCCTTAGCCCAACGCTTATAGCGCGTACTCTTCGCGAAGCGGCGTTGCATAGTAATGACGTCATTGATGCCCAAGCGCTTAATGAAACGTTAGCTGTGCGCCGTTGGCGAGAAGGCTATCTGGCCGAGCGTATGCATGACGAAATAGAGCTTGGGCAAATTTTGATCGAGACCGAAGGCGAAGTCATTGGGCAAATCAATGGGCTTTCCGTCTTGGAATATCCAGGTCATCCTCTCATGTTCGGTGAGCCCTCTCGTATCACCTGCGCAGTACATTTAGGTGATGGCGAGTTTACCGACGTTGAGCGTAAAGCTGAATTGGGAGGTAATCTGCATGCTAAAGGCATGATGATTATGCAAGCCTTCCTGATTTCTGAACTGGATCTAGAACAGCAATTGCCCTTCTCCGCCTCTATTGTATTTGAGCAATCATATGGCGAGGTTGATGGGGATAGTGCATCGCTTGCAGAACTTTGCGCATTAATCAGCGCGCTGTCGCTAGCACCAATCAATCAGCAGATCGCCGTAACCGGTTCTGTTGACCAATTTGGCCATGTACAGCCTATTGGTGGCGTGAATGAAAAGATAGAAGGCTTCTTTGAGGCTTGTCAACGCCGAGGCCTTACAGGGACGCAGGGCGTGATTATCCCTGCGACTAACGTGCGCCATTTATGCTTGAATGCTGAAGTTATTGAGGCTGTTAAAGCCGGAACATTCCACCTCTGGGCTGTAGAAAATGCAGAGGATGCTTTACCTATTCTGACGGGAATTGCCTACCGCAGTGAGAGTGGGCCTAGCCTGATCGGCGCCATTCAGGAACGCATTGCAGCAATCAGCCCATTAGATAAACGTCAGCTACCTTGGCCTCTACGCTGGCTAAACTGGTTCAACCATGGCTGATCGGACTTGTTGAGCGTACACGTGTTAGCTAAGATGCACCCTTCATTAAAATAAGGCTTACAAGAATTATGGTAGATAAACGCGACTCTTATACTAAAGAAGACCTGGAAGCGTCAGGACGCGGCGAACTGTTTGGCGCAGGTGGCCCCCCACTACCATCAGGCAATATGCTGATGATGGATCGCGTCGTAAAAATGACTGAAGACGGCGGTAACTACAATAAAGGCTATGTAGAAGCTGAGCTGGATATCAATCCTGACCTATGGTTCTTTGGCTGCCACTTTGTTGGCGATCCCGTGATGCCTGGCTGCTTGGGCTTAGATGCTATGTGGCAGCTCGTAGGGTTCTACCTCGGTTGGCTCGGCGGTGAAGGTAAAGGGCGCGCGCTGGGCGTTGGTGAAGTGAAGTTCACTGGGCAAGTCTTGCCTACCGCCAAAAAAGTCACTTATCGCATCCACTTTAAGCGTGTTATCAATCGCCGCTTGATCATGGGTATGGCGGATGGTGAAGTATTAGTTGATGGTCAGGTGATTTACAACGCATCAGATCTTAAAGTGGGTCTGTTCAAAGATACCAGCGCATTCTAATCTAAAACTGTCTATGATAAAAAAAGCGCAGTCTCCTGCGCTTTTTTATTTTGATAGGCATATATTAGGTCATATTAGGGATGAACGCTTTTGTTATTCATAACAAACGTTTCTCTCACCCTCTCAACTAACTCTAATAGTGCTTTATCCTGAAGTGCTTTCTTACTGTACGACATATAGACTTCGTAAGAACCTAAATCGACGTCACATTCTAAACGTTTAAGATTATATATATCTTTAAATTTCTCGTACATTGACTCAGGGAAAAAACCTATGTCATTTGTTTTTTCAATTACTGACAATGCAATAAGAGAAGATGGTGATGCAAAGGAAATAACGCGCTTACCCAAAAGGACGTCTATTTTAGATTTAAACTCATTAATTTTCTTTCTGTCTTTAATTATAGTAATACAGCGCTCATCCTTTAAACTATTCGCCGACAGAGAATCTTTCAGCCTTGGATGATCTTTACCGCATACGGCGACAATCTTTTCTCGGAAAATCAATTCAGACTCAATCGCTGAGTTAAAGATCGGCGCAATATCAAAAATAATATCTGTCTTATGGTACAGCAGCGCATGTTCCACGCCAACAGCATCTTCGGGCAACAGATTATGCACAATACGACATTTCAGCTTAGGTAATGACATCAAATGACTACAGATGTCGGGTATCAGAACCTGAGCCAGATGAGGGTCGCTCCAGATGACTAGATTACGAATGCTATCGCCTTTGTCTGCAAAAATGTCAATAATGCCACTTAAACTACCCTTGATATTTTCATGCATACTATCAGCAAAGACCGTCGCAGATATCCCCTTGCCATATCTGATAAAAAGTGGGTCTGGGAAATACTGTCTCAGCCTCTGAATGCTTTGACTTACCGCCGGAGATGTCATACCTAAAATATCGGCAGCTTTACTTACACTTTTGTAATAGTACACCGCTTCAAAAACTGTCAATAAATTAAGGTCAAACTTCCTTAGTGACTTTAAACTATCCTGATGTTCAAACATCCCAATAACTCCAAATAGCAAATTCCATTTTTGATACTATGTGAATCACTTGATTCATTAAAAATGAAAATGTGATTCGACTTTTTTATTCGTCCATGGAATGAATTTACCACCCTATAATAATTTCATTCAAGCATACATTATCTGATAGGTTATAAAGAATAAAGCCTATTTTAATCTAGGTTTAAATATATAATCTGATGCATATAAAAATATTAACTTAAAATCGAATACATTCACCAAGATATCAGTTATCAAATAAAAACCCCTGCATAAGCAGAGGTTTTTATCACTAATATGAATTTATAGCGATGACCATCAGGCCATAACCGACCTGTCTTCCATGGCCTGCCGCCAGCCTCCCAACCAGTGCGATCTAGCATCTACAGATTGATAGGGGCAAAACTCCTTAGAGCGCCCAATGATACCAGCCTGATAGCCACGTGATTGAGCCCGTTCTAGGCGGTCGCGTTTTTGTCTCTTCATGCCTCATTTCCCTCATTTCAGTTCTGCTGGAAAGAAAACAGTAGTAGCCGTCTAGCTACTACACTTAACCAATAGACGCTTTTAGGCTGTGGGTCAATGCGCAAAATTCATACCATTGTCACAAATGTGAGCTATAAACTGGGGTGCACGAAGGCAGAAGAAAACCCAAAATTCACAATTTCCTGTTCTGCATAAAAAAACCGACCTGCCGCGTTACGACAAGTCGGAGTTTGTTTAGACTATTTTACTTCAGAGTATTACTGAACCTGACGCGCGATCTGCTGCGCCTCCTGCTGCCACCCCTGAGCTAACGTCTTCACTAATGCATCATAGCCATCCTGCTGCACCGGCAATACAAGATTGAAAGCACGCTTAGTCAACTGCCCGCTACGCATCAGGATCCATTCACCACTAATAACGGCCTTACCGTCATAACGTCCGTGGAAGCCAGTGACATTGATATTCAGAGTGTCCTGCACGTTCCCTAACGGCTGAGCTGATACTATCCAACCCGGCATAGCAGCGCTCAAATTGGCCACCATCGTTTGTTGCAACTGTTGCTCCAAAGGGCTAGCCCATAGGTTATTACCCGCCGTTACGAACTGCACATCGTTGGTTTGATATACCACGCCTAGCGCACTTAAGAAATCAGCCACGTTCACACGCTCTAGCCAGAGCTGATGCGCACCGCTTTCAACGGGAGCATGAACGACAGATGTTGTTGCCGTCGGTACAGGTAGCTGATAATAATTTTTCTGTGGTTGGCTGCTACATGCACTGAGCAACAGTGCCGCTGCGCCGATCATCCAGACTTTCATTATTTCGTCCTCTTAGGCTGTGGATCTTTACCTGCTGGCGCCTCAAATACCAATGAATTGCTCTTCTCATTCAGAGTACGTAACACCGGCTGCAACTCTCTTAAGACCTGGTCCAAACGCTGCATATCACCCACCATATTGTTATAGGCAGGAGATCCCGGCTGGAAGCCTTTCACACTTCGATTCAGCTCGATCAGCGTTTTCTGCATGTCGGCTGGTAGCGCTTGTGCTTCTTTACTCGAAACCAGTTTATTGAGCGTATCGAGCGTCTTCTGCGTTTCAGCCATCGTTTTCTGGCTGGCTTTCAACGTATTAGTCGCTTCGTTGATCATCGGTTCGAGCGGCAGAGCATTAATCTTATCCAATGTTGCTGTCAGTTTCTGCTGTAGCTGCGCTAATCCACCGCTCACCGTTGGTACCACTGGCAGACCATCAATTTTACGCGGGCCTTTCCATGGTTTTGCCTGCGGGTAAAAGTCGAGGTCAATATACAGCGAGCCTGTCAGCAAGTTAGCTGATTTCAACGAAGCACGCAGACCTTCACCAACGCCAGAGAATAAATGCTGTTCGACGTTAAAATTGTCACCCAGTTTTTGCTGAATACGACCCGGCTCAATATTAACTAATACAGGGATTTGATAGTCAGAGTCTAACTTTTGACTTAAACCGCTCACAAAATATGGCGCTTGAGCCACAGTACCTAACCGAATACCACGGAATTCAACGGGCGCACCGACTTGTAATCCACGAATTGAATCGCTAAAGAACATCAGCACACTTTTATGCTCGGTATACAGCGACTCTTGAATACTGCGCTGATTATCAAACAAATCGAATTGTGACTGATTCGCAGCAGGTTTCCCTACAGCCCAACCTTGCGGCACATCAAAACTTACTCCACCGCTGAAAAGGGTTGTCAGCGACCCCATTTCCAAGCGCATGCCTTGAGCTGACATATCAAATGAAACGCCGCTGTCGATCCAGAAGCGAACATTGTCGGTCACCAAAGTATCGTATGGCGCAGAAACAAAGATCTGATAGTGGATCTGCCGATTCTTAGTATCAAACTGGCTGGTTTCTACCGACCCAACACGCAAACCGCGGAACAATACCGGATCGCCGGGACTGAGCTGCCCTGCCTGCTCGCTGTTTAATGTTACACGTATCCCTTTAGCATCGGGTGGCGCTAAAGGCGGTTGATCCAGAAGATTAAATTCTTCACGTTCATCTTTGCTGGAACCCGGCTGAAGTTCGATATAGGCACCGGACAGCAAGGTTCCAAGTCCGGAAACACCTTCACGCCCAATCTGAGGTTTCACCACCCAGAACACGCTATCTTTACGCAGCAGTTTTTCCATGCCTGAATTCAGACGCGCCTTAACGATAACCTTGGTTAAATCGTTATTCAGCGTGACGGTTTCAACAACGCCTACGTCAACGCTGCGGCTCTTGATGGCGGTTTTACCGCCTTCCAGACCTTCGGCACTGGAGGTAATCAACGTCACCTCTGGCCCTTGGTGGCTGAAATGATAAAAAATCACCCATGCACCGATCAATGCAGTCACAATCGGGACAATCCAAACCGGGGACCAGCGTTTGATTTTTTCAACCTTCGCTACGCCAGTTTCTTGCTCATTCACTTTGAGGCTCCTTGTACGTTAAGCCACGTTCCCGATCCCAGATCAACCTAGGATCAAATGTCATCGCCGAGATCATGGTAATAATAACCACCATCGCAAAAAGTAATGCACCTATATCAGGGTAGATACTCATTAACTGACCCATGTTAACCAGCGCAGAAAGCACGGCGATAACAAACACGTCAATCATTGACCAACGACCAACAAACTCCACGATCTCGTATACAAAATGCATACGCTCGCTATCGCCACGAGTTGCATATTTGGCATCCCAGCACAGCCATGCAATCGCTAATATTTTTAGGGTAGGAACCATGATGCTAGCAATAAAAATCACCATCGCAACGGGGTAAGAACCCTCTCCCCATAACAAAATGACCCCAGCCATAATCGTCGACGTCAGCTTAGTACCGAGCGCCTGTGTCACCATGATGGGTAATACGTTAGCAGGGATATATAGCATGATGGCTGTGATCAAAAGCGACATGGTCCACTGAAGGCTATTGCGTCGGCGCACATAGCCTTTCGTATGGCAACGTGGGCAAGAGAGTTGATCGGCAGGTAAAATGGCGGAGCAGCATGTACACGCACGTAATCCCTGCTGAATTCCCGTCACACCAACGCGTAAATTTTCAGGATGCTTTGGTGCAGGCAAGATATCGCTCCAAAGGATGCGTTTATCAATAACCTGAAACACGCGAACCTGTAAGACACAAAAGAGGCAATATGGCAGAAAACTGCTCCCTACCCCAACATCACCATAGGCCATTAGTTTGACGAAACTAACCAGAACACCCGCCAAGAAAATTTCAACCATGCACCACGACCGGCACTTGAAAAGCACCTTCGCCATCATGACCTTAAGCTGAGTTGGCATCGGCACCCGCATATTCAACAGAATAACTGCGACCATGCAAAATGCAGGCACTAGCTGAACAAAAATCATAAACAGCGATGCCATGCTGGCATAATCTTCGGATACGAGAACCCTAGGAATTTCGATTAGCGTAATCGCATTCTTAATCCCAGCAACGGTCATGTTTACAAAGGGGAAAAGATTCGACAGTATCAGCATAAAAAGCGCACAGAAAGCATACAGCACTGGCTGACGGCGCGGTTCTCGCCACTTGACCACGAGAGTCGTATGACAACGCGGGCAGCTTCCCTTTGTACCCTCTGGGAGCGGAGGCAGCTCTACCAACATGTCACATTGCGGGCATAATATTTTGTTTTCTGAATCTAGATGATGTCCAGAACACATACTTTTTTCCCACTTTTTATTTACCACTTAAATTACATAAAAAAGCCTGACACAATACATCACTCCGCATTCGTCAGGCTTTATTCAGTCTTAGACGGACCTATCAGGCATTCTTCATCGCCTCTAGCTCTTCCCAGCGTTCAAACGCCGATTCAAGCTGTTGCTCAGTTTCAGCCATTTTCTGCAGAACAGATTGAGTCTCTGCGTGTGACTGATTAAAGAACTCAGGTTTAGCGACTTCAGCTTGCAATGCCGTTAACTCCGCCTCCAACGCTTCTAAACGTGCTGGCAGTTGTTCGAGTTCACGTAGCAAATTATAGCTCATCTTGTTGCTACGCTTTTTCACCTCAGCTTTAGGCGCACTGGTTGTCCCCTGAGGCTTAGGCGCAGCAGCCTGCTGGCTGAACGACCGCATGTCCGCTTTTTGCTTATGAGCATCATAATATCCGCCCACATAGCTATTAATGACGCCATTACCTTCGAAAATCCAGCAGTCGGTCACCGAGTTATCAACGAACTGACGATCATGGCTCACCAGCATCACGGTGCCCTGATAACCATCAATAAGCTCTTCCAACAGTTCCAACGTTTCGATATCTAAATCATTGGTTGGTTCATCGAGGATCAACAAATTGCTTGGTTTTAAGAAGAGTCTTGCTAGTAATAGACGATTACGCTCACCACCTGACAACGCACGCACAGGCGTTAATGCGCGTTTAGGATGGAACAGGAAGTCTTGCAAATAGCCCAGCACATGGCGTGGACGACCATTCACCATCACTTCTTGCTTGCCTTCCGCTAGGTTATCCATGACCGTTTTATCGGGATCAAGCTCTGCACGATGCTGATCGAAGTAGGCGATTTCAAGCTTAGTGCCGCAGCGAACCTTACCGCTGTCTGGCTGCAACTGGCCTAACATCAATTTCAACAGCGTTGTTTTGCCGCAGCCGTTTGGCCCTACCAGCGCAATTTTATCACCGCGGTTGACCTGAACGCTGAAATCACGCACCAGCGTTTTACCTGCCACGCTGTAGCTAACATTCTCCATTTCAAAGACAATTTTGCCGGAACGCAGTGCTTCTTCGACCTGCATTTTGGCATTGCCCTGCACGCTTCTGCGCTCAGCGTGTTCGTTACGCATGGCTTTCAATGCACGAACACGGCCTTCGTTACGCGTACGTCGTGCTTTGATACCTTGGCGGATCCAAACTTCTTCCTGTGCCAATTTGCGATCGAACTCAGCGTTTTGCATCTCTTCCACACGCAACGCTTCTTCTTTCGCCAGCAGGTAGGCGTCATAGTTACCCGGCCACGACACCAGTTTGCCGCGATCGAGGTCGACAATGCGCGTTGCCATACTGCGTATAAATGAACGGTCATGGGAAATGAAAACGATACTGCCGGTGAATTCTTTCAGGAACTCTTCGAGCCACGTGATAGTTTCAATATCCAAGTGGTTAGTCGGTTCGTCTAACAGCAGAACATCCGGCTCGCAAACAAGCGCACGTGCCAGTGCCGCTTTACGCAGCCAACCACCTGACAACGCAGAAAGATCGGTATCCGCATTCAGACCAAGCTTGGTCAATACATCACTAATGCGGCTATCGATGCGCCATAAGCCTTGATGATCCAAAATCTCCTGCAACGCTGAAAGCCGATTCAGATTTTGCTCACTCGGATCCGCTTCAACTTTTTTCAGCAAATCATGATATGCCTTAAGGTGCTGCGCCTGTTCAGCTACGCCCTCAGAGACGAAATCAAACACCGTTCCGCCGATATTGCGCGGTGGATCTTGCTGCAAACGTGAAACCACTAAATCTTGTTCATAGATGATTCGCCCATCATCTAGCGGCAACTCTTTTCCTAATACTTTAAGCAGCGTTGATTTACCTGCGCCGTTACGACCGACCAAACACACGCGCTCGTTTGGCTCAATATGTAATTCAGTATTATCGAGCAGTGGTGCATCACTAAAAGAAATCCATGCACCAGAAAGACTAATTAACGACATATATTACTTTTCCTCGCCGGCATGACGGATCAGCCAGCAGTTATGAATCTGACGGTTACGGGCAAAGTCTTGGGACAAGGTCTGCGCGGTAATTTCTTTCGCTTCCAGCCCCAATGCACCGAGCGCCTCAAGATCCATTTTGAATCCACGCTTATTGTTGGAGAACATGATGGTGCCACGACGACGCAGCATACGCTTAAGATCGCGCATGATATCAATATGATCGCGCTGCACATCGAACGTCGCTTCCATACGTTTCGAGTTAGAGAACGTCGGTGGATCGATAAAGATCACATCATATTGTTCATCGCTATTATGTAAATAAGAGAGGCAGTCAGCCTGCACTAAACGATGCTGACGCCCGGTTAAACCATTCGCCCGCAGGTTTTTTTCCGCCCATTCAAGATAGGTACGTGACATATCGACCGTTGTCGTTGAACGAGCACCACCCAAGCCTGCATGAACGCTGGCGGTACCGGTGTAAGCAAACAGATTGAGGAAGTCTTTCCCTTCACACATTTCACCCAGCATACGACGTGCAATGCGATGGTCAAGGAATAGCCCAGTATCTAAATAGTCGGTGAGGTTGACCCACAGCTCAGCGTTATACTCTTTAACCAGCATGAACTCTTCTTTTTGAGCCAACTTCTCATATTGGCTTTTGCCTTTCTGACGTTCGCGGGTTTTCAAAATCAAGCTGTTTGATGGTAAATTCATCACCGACTGAGTTGCATTGATCACGTCAAACAGACGCTGACGCGCTTTCTGTGCATCCACGGTTTTTGGTGGTGCGTATTCCTGAATCACCACTTTATCGGCATAGCGGTCAACGGCAACGTTATATTCTGGCAGATCGGCATCATAAACTCGGTAGCATTCAATGCCTTCTTGCTTAGCCCATTTATCTAACTTTTTCAGATTCTTGCGTAATCGGTTGGCATAATCCTCAGCGATCTGACCTGACGCCGTGCCCAAAGGATTCTCTGCCAACTGATAGTTTTTCTGCACACAGTCCAGAGGACCGTTTTTAGCCTTGAACTGGCGCTCTGCGCGCAGTTGCAGGCAGCTAAGCAACTCTGGCGATGCGCTGAACAGAGAAAGCTGCCAGCCGCCAAATGCGCCCTTCATAATGCGGCCTAACGCGTTGTGCAACGCAATCAGCGCAGGCTCGCTTTCCAAACGCTCACCGTAAGGTGGATTGCTCAGCACGGTGCCCACGGGGCCTTCCGGCAATGGGTTTTTCAGATTACTCACATCAGCCACGTTGAACGTGATCAGCTCAGATACCCCCGCACGACGGGCATTAGCTCGCGCCATTTCGATAACACGGCGGTCATTATCTGAACCAAAGAAACGTGATTGTCCTTCTTGTGCCTGTAAGCCACGACGAGCGCGTACCTGAGCTTCAGTCAGCAGCTCACGCCACAGTTCAGGGTTATGACCATTCCAAGCGGAGAATCCCCAATGCTGTCGAGTCAGCCCCGGTGCATGATCGGAAGCCATCATCGCCGCCTCAATCAACAACGTACCCGAACCACACATGGGATCGACCATCGGGGTGCCGACTTTCCAGCCAGAACGTAGAATAATGGCTGATGCCAAGGTTTCCTTGAGCGGAGCTGCACCAGTCAAGTCACGGTAGCCACGCTGATGTAAACCTTCACCGCTCAGATCCAAAGCCACGCTCGCCGTTTCGCGCTGTAAGAACACATTAATACGAATATCTGGAGTTTGTTTGGCAACGGTCGGGCGGGCATCAATTTTACGTGTGAAGCTATCGACAATCGCGTCTTTCACTTTCAACGCGCCATATTGGCTATTGCGAATTTCTTCGTTGGTTCCGGTGAAATGCACGGCGAAAGTTTTATCAACGCCAAAAATAGAAGTCCAATCAATCGCCTGCACGCCGAGGTACAGATCCAGATCGCTATAGACTTTAAATTCATTCAATGGCATCAGAATGCGTGAAGCCAAACGGCTCCAGAGCAGGCTCTGATAGAGTAAACGGTCATCCCCTTGGAAATGCACACCGCCTTGAACAATTTGACAGGAGTGCGCACCGAGGGCTTCGAGTTCATTTTTTAACAGTTCTTCTAGACCGCGCGCGGTGCTGGCAAACAGAGATTTCATGTTTTCACTATCACTAAAGAGAATTTACGGAGACTAAAAGCCAGAAACAGCTTAATAATCAAATGAATATATAACCCAATGCGGCACAATCGTGCGCCGAGCCATACGAAAAGCAAGCTTCTGACAAATATCGATCAGTAAGTTAATCGCTCATTTTAACCCGCGTAGCCGCATATTTGATACTTTTCTATCAAAAACTCTCATTCCTCACTTCATCTTTTTTACATGGCCGCCTATCAGGCACTGTTTCACCCGAGACAAACAGCGTCAACTCTGTGGCGTAGCGTAGGCGAAACACTCGTCTCCCTGAAAGGAAATCTCATTAATAGCTAATGTTTTCATGCAGATACCATGAATTATTTTTTGATCGAAATCATTTTTTTCGCCCGTTCATCACTTTAAGATCTCGTTCCGGATTCATATTTATTGATATCAGATGAATGAGGAGCCGAAAATGAACCCAGAAAGCGTGATGACTTATGATCGCAACCGTAACGCCATCAAAGTGGGTAGCCGTGTGATGGTCAGTGGCACTGGTGAAATAGGTGTAATTACTGCGATCCACGCTGATAACCTGCCATCGGCACAGGTTCGCCGCGCTAAATGTGTTGATATCACCGATCTAAATGGCCGTTACGTTCCTACCGAACTGATCCGTTTGGGGATGAACTAATATCTCCTCGTGCCGATCTCGTGGCATACCGGTCGGCACGTTGCCTCTCCCCTATCCTCAACGCTGTCCCCATAAAAGAAAACGCAGCGCTATCTGTTCAACGATAGGCAGGTATCATAAAGTTGTCTGCTTAAGTTCGTTTTAAACGATGGAACGGGGTAGTGCTGAAATGATCACGTTATCAAAACTGTATGTTCATCCGATAAAATCAATGCGTGGCTTGCAACTTTCGCAGGCACAGGTATTACCGAGCGGTTTGGCCTTCGACCGAGCCCTGATGGTCACAGAGACGGACGGCACTTTTATTACCGCGCGCCAAAATCCGCAAATGGTCACATTTACTCCCGCGTTGCTACCGAACGGCATTGCCCTAACAGGGCCTGACGGTGAGAGTATCTTGGTGCTATGGCAAGACTTTCTTCATCTACATCAGCCGACTGAAGTGTGGGGCAATCACTTCTCTGCACTGGTGGCTCCCCCACAGATTAACGACTGGCTAAGTCGTTATTTTAAACGCGCAGTCCAACTGCGTTGGTTGGGCAATGAACTTAGTCGCCGAGTAAAGCACCATCCTGACATTCCTCTTACCTTTGCTGACGGCTATCCTTTCCTACTCATCAACGAAGCCTCGTTTCAGAATTTACAGCGACGTGCCCCAAACGCGATTCGTATTGAGCAGTTTCGCCCTAATATTGTGGTGAGCTGTGCTAAGGCGTTTGATGAAGATAGCTGGCTGGTGATACGCATTGGCGAAGTCATTTTCGATCTCGTAAAACCCTGTAGCCGCTGTATTCTCACCACCGTAAGTACTGACCGTGGACGTAAACATCCGGCGGGAGAACCCTTAAAAACACTACAGTCATTTCGTACCGCAGATAATGGCGACGTTGATTTTGGTATGAATATGATCGCTCGTGGCGGTGGAATTATTCGTCAGGGAGATAGTGTAGAAATTCTTAGCCTCCGCCCTCCTCGCCTCTATTCTGCGGGTGAAGTTAACGCCACATTGGCTACGCCGCCAGCCAACGAAAAAAGCGTCAACATTGAGTATCAGGGACAAACTTTTGTAGGCAATAACCAGCAGGTTTTGTTAGAACAACTTGAAGCACAGGGCATTAGAATTCCCTATTCTTGCCGAGCGGGATTATGTGGGGCTTGCAAAATAACGCTGGTCGAAGGGGAAGTCATACCGTTAAAACAGAGCGCAATCGGCTCAAATGGCGTCATACTGAGCTGCAGTTGTATTCCGAAAAGCAGTATCAAGCTTAGCTAACGTCAGCGGGTATATAGCCAAAATAATTCGCGTTGTATCGAGACGGCAGATGCAGCTTGAAGCACGACAAGGATATGCGGGTGATTAGCGCCCGCATCTATTAAACGGCATAAGCTAAAACATCTTCTGAATCGACAGATGGCTGAACAGCAATAAGTCTGTCATGCATGACTTTAATAGCATCGCCTAACTGCATGGACTTACCCGCCAACTGCAAATAAGGTTGGGCTAACAAACATAAGCTAGCACTGTCTCCAGCCTCAACAACCAGCAGCTTAGCTTGTTCTGCTGTATTTGAAATCTGCACGGCGACCAATTCACCTAATGCAGGCATCACGGCACAGGATTGTGGAGCAAAATGCCAGCTTTTCGGCATCAATGGCTTAAGAAAACGCTGAGCCACTAGCGCATTTAATATTAATTCCGCCCGCTGCTCTTTTTTTAGCCCAGTCTGACGACTACGCTCTTCAAACTGGTAATAAAGTGCCGCATCGTCGACACAAAAAGAACATTCATCAAAAGCATCAGGCGTTAGCATTTTCCCAGCAAAGCGGGAACGAAAGATCATTCCGTTGGCTAAATCCAACATCAAACGATCGTGTTCTTCATCAAAATACCAGCGCCAATTATCGCCCGGTTTTATATTCATTCTATCCCTCTTCTGCATCAGTCATCAGGATCGTGTATTCAATTCTTTCACATATCATTAAATGCGATCAAATCGTTGGCTGATTTAATCAGACCAGCTTGATCGGACAATTAATTAGCAGAACGCTTGAAATATAGACTACCCCGGAGAAGAAATAAACCCCCAGGGCAAATAGGTAGGAAAATAATTAGATGTAGTTAACGATATCTTTAATCAATCCCGGTCCTTTGAAGATAAAACCAGAATAAATTTGAACCAAAGAAGCGCCTGCATCTATTTTTTCTCTTGCTGCAATCACGGAGTCAATTCCACCAACGCCAATGATTGGCAAACGACCCTGCAACTCTTGAGAAAGTTGTCGGATTATTTCAGTACTGTGTAATTGCAAAGGGCGCCCGCTTAAACCACCTGCTTGCTCGCAATAGTTAAAGCCATTAACCAATTTGCGATCCAGTGTGGTATTGGTCGCGATGACACCGTCGATATTATGACGGACTAAACTGTCTGCAACCTGAATCAATTCTTCATGAGAAAGATCCGGCGCGATCTTCACGGCCACAGGAACATATTTATGGTGTTTCTGTTGCAGTTCGATCTGTTTAGTTTTAATCGCTGTTAATAGATCGTCTAACGCCTCTCCATATTGAAGCGTTCTTAATCCTGGGGTGTTTGGAGAGGAAATATTTACTGCTATATAGCCCGCATAGGAGTAAACCTTTTCCATGCAGATTAAATAATCGTCTTTCCCCTGCTCAACCGGCGTATCTTTATTCTTGCCGATATTGATCCCCAGTACGCCGCCAAAATGCGATTTTTTGACGTTCTCGACCAAATTGTCAACGCCACGGTTATTAAATCCCATACGGTTAATTAAACCTTCGGCCTCAACGATACGGAATAAACGCGGCTTATCATTCCCCGCTTGAGGGCGCGGAGTTACAGTACCCACTTCAATAAAACCAAACCCCATCGCTCCTAGGGCGTCAATACATTCACCATCTTTGTCCAATCCCGCAGCAAGACCGAGCGGGTTTTTAAAAGATAATCCCATGCAGGTTACCGGCTTAGAAGCCACTGACTGACGAACCAGAAACTGCAATGGAGTACCCGTAATACGGCGAAGCTGCTTAAACGTAAATTCGTGCGCGCACTCTGGATCGAGCTGGAAAAGTGCCTTTCTAACGAAGGGGTAAAGCATGGTATCTCCTGAATCCCGGTGGCAAGTCGGGGCGGTATTATCCGGTATCTTTCAACAGATTGGAATTGATTAAAAACAAAAACAACGTAATCGGCGCAAACGTTTACTCTTACTCGCTCATTTATCGATGTTTTATACGGAAATTTTGCTATGAAACGCATTCATGCAGCGGATCGAAAGATAGCGGTAAAGTCGATGACGATAGCAGGTGAAGCAGATGCTGCGTCAGGTTTGAGGGCAAATAAATATCGCCGTATACAAAAAAGCCCCGTCATACGGGGCTTGGTGTGAGTGAATGACAGCGCTAATTATGCGTTTAACGCCTTGGTAATTTTTTCAAACAAATCGCCGGATAAATTATCCAGACCTTTAAGCTCTTCCAATGATTTACGCATTAAAGCCTGACGGCTTTCGTCATAACGTTTTAAACGGATCAACGGTTCGATCATACGTGCCGCAACCTGTGGGTTACGCGTGTTCAAATCTTTTAAGATCTCGGTTAAGAAAGCATATCCTGAACCATCGGCGGCATGGAACGCAGATGGATTAGCCTGAGCAAATGCCCCCACCAGAGAACGAATGCGGTTTGGATTGCTCAGGGTAAATGAGCGATGTTTCAAGAGCGCTTTCACGTTATCGAGCACCAACGCCGATGGGCTCGTCGCCTGCAACATGAACCACTTATCCATTACCAGACCATCTTGGTGCCAACGTTCGTCGAACTCAGCCATCAAACGATCGCGGCATGGTAGTTCAGCGCCAACAGCGGCAGAAAGCGCGGCCAAAGAGTCAGTCATGTTATTGGCGTTCTCGTACTGTCGAACAACCAATTCATCCGCCATGACTACATCTTCGCCAAAAGCCAGATAGCGTAGGCATACATTGCGCAGTGAACGCTTAGCTATATCTGCGTGGTCGATACGATATTCTGGGGTGCGGTTATTGTTGTAGACCGCTAACCACTCATCAGCCATCTCTTTCGCTAGCAGGCGAGTGATCGCCGAGTGCACCGCACCAATGGCTTCAGGATCGATAATGCTGAACAGCTCTGCCATTTCATTTTCAGAAGGCAATGTCAGAATTTGTGCCGCCAACGCAGGATCGAGAGACTCATCCAGTAAGACTGCGCGGAATGCGTCAACCACGTGCATTGGCAGAGAGAGCGGCTGGTTCTGCTGGAATTTAGCCACGTTTAGACGAACGTATTTCGCCAGCAACATTTGCGCCGCATCCCAACGAGCAAAGTCATTCCGGGCGTGCTGCATCAGGAAACTGAGCTGCTGGTCGCTATACGGATATTCCAGTTTTACCGGCGCAGAGAACTCACGTAATAAAGAAGGAATCGGTTTATGTGGAACATTATCAAACGCGAAGCTTTGCTCTGATTCTGTCACATTCAGCACGTTACTTACCGCTTCACCATCGATCATTAACGGGATCACATTGCCCTGCGGATCATAAAGTTCAATATCCAGCGGGATATGCAACGGCAGTTTTTCTTGCTGTTCAGAAGTCGGCGGTGTTTGCTGAGTGACATACAGGCGATATTGCTGGTGCTCAGCGTCATATTCGTCGCGCACGCTCAATTCAGGCGTGCCCGCTTGGCTATACCAACGGCGGAATAACGTGAGATCAACGCCGGAGGCATCTTCCATCGCCTGCACAAAATCATCACAGGTCGCCGCGCTGCCGTCATGACGTTCAAAATAGAGCTTCATGCCTTTCTGGAAGTTCTCTTCACCGAGTAAGGTATGCATCATGCGAATAACTTCAGAGCCTTTTTCATACACGGTAAGCGTATAGAAGTTATTCATTTCAATAACTTTGTCAGGGCGGATAGGATGTGCCATCGGGCTGGCATCTTCCGCAAACTGAGCGCCACGCATTACGCGAACGTTATCAATACGGTTTACTGCACGCGAACCGAGGTCCGAACTGAATTCCTGATCGCGGAATACGGTTAAACCTTCCTTCAAGCTCAATTGGAACCAATCACGGCAGGTCACGCGGTTACCTGTCCAGTTGTGGAAATATTCATGACCGATCACGGCTTCAATGCCGAGATAGTCTTTATCGGTAGCGGTTTCAGCCTTAGCCAGAACATATTTAGAGTTAAAGATGTTCAGACCTTTATTCTCCATCGCGCCCATATTAAAGAAATCGACGGCGACGACCATATAGATGTCGAGGTCATATTCAAGACCAAAACGAGTTTCATCCCACTTCATGGCATTTTTTAGCGAGGTCATAGCCCAGCCGGCACGATCAAGATTGCCGCGGTCTACGTAAAGTTCTAATGCAACATCTCGCCCGCTTTGGGTGGTGAAGCTATCGCGAAGCACGTCGAAATCCCCTGCGACCAGCGCGAACAGGTAGCATGGTTTTGGGAATGGGTCTTCCCACTGTACCCAGTGACGGCCATCTTGCAATTCACCCTGCGCAATGCGGTTACCGTTAGACAGCAAGAATGGATAACGAGCTTTGTCCGCCACGATGCGGGTACGGAAACGCGCCAACACATCAGGGCGATCCAGATAATAGGTAATATGGCGGAAACCTTCAGCTTCGCACTGGGTGCATAACGCCTCACCAGACAGATACAGGCCCTCTAAGGCGCTGTTCTTCGCCGGATGGATTTCGTTCACAATGGTCAGCGTGAATTCGTCAGGCAGATTTTCCAGAACCAGCTGATTCTCTGACTCACTATAGTGTTCCCAAGGAACATCGTTCACGCTAACGCTTTTCAGAGTGAGGTCTTCACCATTAAGAATTAATGGTGCCTGCGCGCTTCCCTGACGTTTAACCTGACTGACTGCGGTGACCGTCGTAGTGTCAGCATCTAAATCAAAATCGAGGGCCAGATCGGTGATGGTAAAATCTGGCGCTTTGTAATCGTGACGATACTTGGCTTGAGGTTGTTGTGTCATAAATACCCTTGTAGGCTTCGCCGATGATAGACCTAGAGATTTTAAATTGACGGGGAGAGTGACAAACCGCGTCATCGAGAGCTAGCCGCTGACAACACATCAGCGCCCTAACTAACCGTTAACTAAACTGTATCACACCGATCAAAAAACCGAAGCTCTGCTGATGAACTCGTGAACGTTCGTATATATTTCAATCAAATCAGCGTCTAGCCAGCTAAGACAGCGTGCTTTTTCACTGCAAAGAAACGGTGTAAAAGAGTAAGGCTAGCTGAACATAGACTACAATGGAGCAAGATTAATCTCAGACCTAAATACTTACTCTGAGTGGCTATATTCTGACATAATGATTGCAACGACAGTTTCTTGTTCATTGCGCCCGCCCCCGCGGTCAGCAATTTACCTGATAAGCCCCTAGACGTTCGAATCCCAGAAAACAACGCGCATGAAGCTAAAAAATCTGATCTATATTTTTACAACGGCTCTGGTGTTCTTTTTTGGTATTTTTATCTATAGCTCGCTACACAAAGCGCACATCGATTACGCAGAAAACCAACAGAATCTGTATAAAGTTAAGCGGCTACGCGAACTTACCGAAGTATTTCAATCTGCCCTGTTAGCCCACCGTCTTAAACGCATTAGTTTTATCAGTAACGCTATCACTGAGGATGAAATTCTCAATGCAGAAAAACAGGTGCGACGTCATGCCGCGGCCTTAGTGCTTTCGCCAACAGACACCCCCTCAACCGTACTCGAAAAAAAGACGCATGAGATGTTTGATAAAGCTGAAGCGCTTGTTTATAGCCTTTCGGCTAATGACAATCAGGAATTATCCGCAGTTGGCCCACTTATTCAGGCTCAACTTGATTTGAAAAGCGCATACTATATAACTGAACTTAATAAGCTTTATTTCTTATACATCTACAATACGACGCTTTCCGACAGCCACTCCTACAAGTTTATCGAAAGCATTCGTTTAAATAACCGTTTAACGCTGACTGCGACTGAATTAATCGATCAACTGGTTGATATCAAAACCGATGACGTAAAGCGCAACCGCTCTTATCTACGGTCAATTGAACTTATTGGGGTTTTAGATTCGCTACGCTCTCGAGTCGATTTTATTATTGCCACAGCCCCTGATGCGGCTCAATCCGAAGCTGCAATTGCTGATTTATCAGAGAAACTCAGTAAAAGCAGCATGCAAAAATTGACGGCCGATCTCACCAGCGTTATGCAAAGTCGCTCATCTCAGGCGTTCGATGGTTTTTACCGCTACATTATTGGTATGGATAAAGCATCCGCTGTTTTCGTTAATAGTAGCTACGATCTTGAGCTTCATGAATTACAAACCAAGATAGACCTTAGCCGCGTCCAACTTTATGGCATGATTTCCCTTTGCTGGCTGCTGGCGCTTTTCATTGTGATGCCCATTTTGGTGTTCTCCTCAAAGATCAACTCATGGCTTACGCTTACCAACAAAAACATCATGAAACTCTCCAAAGGTGACCTGAATATTCAGCCCGATAATTCTGTCGTAAGCGGTGAGCTTTCAGCTATTTCTAATGCCATTAATCAATTACGCCAAAATCAAATCGAAAAGCATCAACTCGAATTAGAGAAACAACAGCTAATCAACGAACTTCTCGAAGCGTCTTCGACCGACCCGCTGACGAATATTTACAACCGGCGTAAATTCTTCAATCAATGCAGCCAAATCAAGAGTGCGGAATATCCTCTCGCTTTCTGCCTGATTGATATCGATAATTTTAAAAACCTTAATGACCGATACGGCCATGACGTCGGCGATTTGGCCCTCATCGCTTTTAGCCAGTTGCTTACACAATCACTCCCAAAAGACACGGTATATTGCCGGTACGGCGGCGAAGAGTTTGCCATCCTGCTTAAATACACCGATATTCCCCAAGCGATGCAAATCATCGACTCGGTACGACTTGATACTGAGCTATTACACATCACTATACCGAATAAGCCTGGGGTCGGTTTTACCATCAGCTGTGGTTTGGCTCGCCTAGACGATTATAAGAATATCAACCACTCGATAAAGCAGGCTGATGAAGCGCTCTATTTCTCGAAGAAGCGCGGTAAGAATCAGGTCAGCTTTTACTCCCAAAGCGGTTTCATTAGCTTTGATGCAAAGCATAAAGACCCCAGTTAAATAGAGGCGAAACGAGACATAGCTCAAGGTATGAATATTGTACAATTGCACGGCAACTTAATAGGTGCTACTGCAAATGGCACGTTTAATCCTCGACCTATCAAATGCCATATGGTGTTATGAGGCTTCAATCTCGGGATAAACTAGGTATACTCCACCGACTTTGCCGATTATCCCGAACGTGGAATATCCCTGACGAGGATGCAGTAACGCGCCATGACTCAACATGCTTCCCCGATATTAACTTCATTATTGGACACTGACGCCTATAAACTGCACATGCAGCAGGCCGTCTATCATCGTTACCGCAACCTCACTGTCGCGGCGGAATTTCGTTGCCGTGGTGACGAGTTACTGGGCAGCTATGCCGACGATATTATTCAGCAAATCGCTTTTATGAGCGATCTTGCGTTGAGTGATGAAGAATACGCTTATCTCAGTTCTCTACCGTTTTTCAAAAAAGACTATCTGGACTGGCTGCGCGAATTTCGCTTTAACCCACAGCAGGTCGATATTCGTAATGAAGACGGTCATTTAAGTATCCGCATCACTGGCCCTTGGCGTGAAGTGATTATGTGGGAAGTCCCGCTGCTTGCCGTCATTAGTGAAGTGGTTCACCGCGATCGCTCTCCTCTGGCAACGCCTGAAATGGCGGTTGCACAGTTGCGTAAAAAGCTGACCGCCTTCAAAGCGCTGAGTGCCGATATCGATCTTGCTGGTTTTAAATTGATGGACTTTGGTACTCGTCGCCGTTTCTCACATAACGTGCAGCGCGCCATCATCGAAACATTAAAGACGGATTTCCCACCGTTAGTTGGCACCAGCAACTACAAGTTTGCTCAAGAACTGAATCTTGCGCCCATGGGAACTCAGGCTCACGAATGGTTTCAAGCACATCAACAAATTTGTCCTGTGCTAGCCAATAGCCAACGTGCCGCACTGCAAGCATGGTTAGATGAATATCCAGACCAGCTTGGAATTGCGTTAACCGACTGCATCACCATGGATGCATTCCTGCGTGATTTTGGCCCTCAGTTCGCCAATCGTTACCAAGGCCTGCGCCATGACTCCGGTGAGCCAACTGAGTGGGGAGAGAAAGCCATTGCCCATTATCGGAAGCTGGGTATCGATCCTATGACCAAAACGTTGGTGTTCTCTGATAACCTTGATTTAGAAAAAGCGCTGGAGCTCTACCGCCATTTCCACGATCGCATCAATTTAGGTTTCGGCATCGGCACACGGTTGACCTGCGATATACCGGATGTGAAACCGCTAAACATCGTGATCAAACTGGTTGAGTGCAACGGCAAGCCGGTTGCAAAACTATCAGATAGCCCAGGAAAAACCATTTGCCACGATAAGGCGTTTGTCAAAGCCCTGCGTAAAGCCTTTGATCTCCCCTTGGTGAAAAAGGCCAGCTGATAGCTAATGCTGTTTATCTAAGAGATCGCAATAAATAGAATGAGGGCGTAGATATCTATACGCCCTCTTTTATTATCAATACCCGCCAACTTCCCAGAGTAAGCCAAATAATTTTTTGATTTTTTATTCAATCTCTCAATATCTCATCAAGTTCTTGCGATTTGACCGTGATTTCCTCTTGTGTCTGTTTGCGTGACAAGTAACATAGCAACATGCCCGTATTATCTGGGCAGTGGGTTATTTATCATTCAAGATCAATAAAAGAGAGAAATCTATGAGCGTAGTGCCTGTAGTCGACGTACTGCAAGGCCGTGCCGCGGTCGACACTGAAGTTACCGTGCGCGGGTGGGTACGTACCCGGAGAGATTCTAAAGCTGGTATCTCCTTCCTCGCCGTTTATGACGGCTCCTGCTTTAATCCGTTACAGGCCGTCGTTAATAATTCTCTGCCGAATTATGAAAGTGATGTTTTACGCCTGACAACCGGCTGCTCTCTTGAAGTTACGGGTAAAGTCGTTCCTTCGCCAGGCGAAGGTCAGAGCTTCGAGCTGCAAGCAACAGAAGTCAAAGTTGTGGGCTGGGTTGAAGATCCTGATACCTATCCAATGGCAGCAAAACGTCACAGCATCGAGTACCTGCGTGAGGTTGCCCACCTGCGCCCGCGCACTAACCTGATCGGCGCCGTAGCGCGTGTTCGCCACACTCTGGCTCAAGCAATCCATCGCTACTTCCATGAAAATGGCTATTTCTGGGTTTCTACCCCACTCATCACCGCTTCAGATACCGAAGGCGCGGGCGAAATGTTCCGTGTTTCCACTCTGGATATGGAAAACCTGCCACGTACCGATGAAGGTAAAGTTGATTTCGGCGAAGATTTCTTTGGTCGTGAAGCATTCCTGACCGTATCGGGTCAGTTGAATGGAGAGACCTACGCTTGTGCACTATCGAAGGTTTATACCTTCGGACCGACTTTCCGTGCTGAAAACTCCAATACTAGCCGCCATCTGGCTGAATTCTGGATGGTTGAACCTGAAGTTGCGTTTGCCGACCTGAACGATATTGCGGGCGTTGCCGAAGGAATGCTGAAGTATGTCTTCCAGGCCGTATTGGATGAACGCGCAGACGACATGGAGTTCTTCGCTCAACGTGTTGATAAAGATGCGATCGATCGTCTGAAACGTTTTGTCACCTCTGACTTTGCGCAGGTCGATTACACCGAAGCGGTAGATATTTTGCTCAACTGCGGCAAGACCTTCGAAAACCCAGTCTATTGGGGCGTGGATCTTTCTTCCGAGCATGAGCGCTACTTAGCTGAGCAACACTTTAAAGCGCCGGTGGTTGTTAAAAACTATCCAAAAGATATCAAAGCGTTCTATATGCGCATGAACGAAGATGGCAAAACCGTGGCGGCAATGGACGTATTGGCTCCAGGGATTGGCGAAATTATTGGCGGTTCTCAGCGTGAGGAACGTCTAGACATGCTGGATGCACGTTTGGAAGAAATGGGGCTGAATAAAGAAGACTACTGGTGGTACCGTGACCTGCGTCGTTATGGCACCGTTCCACACTCTGGTTTTGGCCTCGGATTTGAACGTTTAATCGCCTATGTCACCGGCGTGCAAAACGTTCGTGACGTGATTCCATTCCCACGCACCCCACGAAACGCAACTTTCTAAATAAGTAATAAAACAACATTTAAACGTTTTCATTACAAAAGAGGGGCCAGCAATGCTGGCCCCTCTCTTTTTTAAACTTAGACCCCTGTCACAAAGTTCCCTAATTTTTACAATTTGAAACACATACTTTCGTTTTGTTACGCGAATTATACTTTTGTATCATTTTCGATGTGGATTATCAGCCTAGTGAATGGAACACTGCGATGCAGACACAGGAAGACACCATACTTTCTCTTTTAGTTCCGTAAGTGATGAAATAGTTCCGCGCAGAATTAATTTAGGCAGTGGCAGGTGTCAAAAAAAAATAACTCCTTTAGAGGGTAACAATGATGAAACGCAATATTCTTGCAGTAGTGATCCCAGCGCTGTTGGCAGCTGGTGCAGCAAACGCAGCTGAAATCTATAACAAAGATGGCAACAAGCTGGATCTGTACGGTAAAGTTGACGGCCTGCACTACTTCTCTGACGACAAAGGTTCAGACGGTGATCAGTCTTACGCTCGTTTCGGCTTCAAAGGCGAAACTCAGATTTCTGATCAACTGGCTGGTTATGGTCAGTGGGAATACAACATCAAAGTTAACAACACTGAAGGCAACGGCTCTTCTAAAAACGCAACCCGTCTGGGCTTTGCTGGCCTGAAATTCGGTGACTACGGTTCATTCGACTACGGTCGTAACTACGGCGTAATCTACGACGTAGAAGCATGGACTGATATGCTGCCAGAGTTCGGTGGTGATACTTATACCAACAGCGATAACTTCATGACCGGTCGTACCAACGGCGTTGCTACCTACCGTAACAACAACTTCTTCGGTCTGGTTGATGGCTGGAACTTCGCAGTTCAGTATCAGGGTAAAAACGGCAGTGCGACCGAAAGCAACAATGGTCGTGACTACCAGCAGCAGAATGGTGACGGCTACGGTTTGTCTACCACTTATGATTTCGGAATGGGTATCAGCGCTGGTGCGGCGTACTCTTCATCTGACCGTACTAATAAGCAAACTACTCTAGGCCGTCAGGTTAATAGTAACGTAGCTGGTGGCGATAAAGCTGACGCATGGACCGCTGGCCTGAAGTACGATGCTAACAACGTCTACTTGGCAGCTATGTATGCAGAAACTCGCAACATGACTCCATACGGCAAGACCGGTATCGCAGACAAAACTCAGAACTACGAAATCGTAGCTCAGTACCAGTTCGACTTCGGTCTGCGCCCATCAGTTGCTTACCTGCAGTCTAAAGGTAAAGACCTGAACACCAACGTATCTGGTGACAAAGATCTGGTTAAATATGTTGATGTCGGCGCGACTTACTACTTCAACAAAAACATGTCTACCTATGTTGATTACAAAATCAACCTGCTGGATGACAACGATTTCACCAAAGCTAACGGCATCGCTACTGACGATATCGTCGCTCTGGGTCTGGTATACCAGTTCTAATCTGACGACAGTCTAACGACTGTAACAGAACAGAATTTAAGGCAGAGCTTCGGCTCTGCCTTTTGCTATCGACTATATTCCCTTGAGTTAAGCCTGAATTTTTTCCTATCCTCGCACGACGTTTACTCCCCTATTTTCCTCTCCCATTTCCCCTTTTCTTCTTATTTTTGGTGCTTTTATCGTCATTGAAGCGTTCAGGTAACAACTTTGTATTCTTTTTGTGGCAAACGGTTGGCAAGCCTGCGACGTAGCGGTAATCTGAGGGCTCTCTGGCTCAACTCGACACATGGAAGCCCCTACATGTTTGAAAATATCCCAGCCGCACCAGCGGATCCGATTTTAGGTCTTGCCGATTTATTCCGTGCCGACGCCCGTACCAATAAAATCAACTTAGGTATCGGTGTTTATAAAGATGAAACAGGTAAAACACCGGTGCTGACCAGCGTTAAAAAAGCTGAGCAGTATCTGCTGGAAAACGAAACCACAAAAAACTATCTGAGCATTGATGGTATTCCTGCTTTCGCGACCTGCACGCTGGAATTACTGTTTGGTAAAGAAAGCCCAATCATTCAGGACAAACGTGCGCATGCAGCTCAAACTCCGGGTGGTACCGGTGCTCTGCGTGTGGCTGCTGATTTTATTGCGAATAAAACATCAGCTAAGCGAGTTTGGGTAAGCAATCCAAGCTGGCCTAACCATAAAAGCGTATTTAACGCCGCAGGGCTCGAGGTGCGCGAATATGACTACTATGATGCCGATAACCATCAACTGGACTTCTCTGGCCTGCAAAAGAGCTTAGAGCAGGCTGAAGCGGGTGACGTGGTGCTGTTCCATGGCTGCTGCCATAACCCAACCGGTATTGACCCTACGCCAGAACAGTGGGAAGCGCTGGCTGAAATGTCAGTGTCCAAAGGCTGGCTACCGCTATTTGACTTCGCTTATCAGGGCTTTGCCAATGGTTTGGAGGAAGATGCTCAGGGTCTGCGTATCTTCGCCGCTAAACATGATGAACTGCTGGTTGCCAGCTCTTACTCGAAAAACTTTGGTTTGTATAACGAACGCGTGGGCGCTTGCACATTGGTTGCCGCCGACAGTGAAACCGCAGACAAAGCCTTCAGCCAAATCAAAGCCACGATCCGTGCGAACTACTCTAACCCACCGGCTCACGGCGGTTCAGTGGTAGCAACCATTTTGGGTAACGAAGCTCTGCGTACCATCTGGGAGCAAGAGTTGACCGATATGCGTCAACGTATTCAACGTATGCGTCAGCTGTTTGTTAATACCCTGCAAGAGAAAGGTGCTGAGCAAGATTTCAGCTTCATCATCAAGCAAAACGGTATGTTCTCTTTCAGCGGTTTAACCAAGGAGCAGGTCATCCGCCTGCGCGATGAGTTTGGCGTTTACGCCGTGAACTCTGGCCGTGTGAACGTAGCAGGGATGACGCCAGACAATATGGCGCCATTGTGTGAAGCTATTGTCGCCGTGCTGAAATAATATTACCTCAGCAACGCAAAAGGAGCCTTTCGGCTCCTTTTTTATTTACGGCGAGCGACATAGCAACTACCACACCGCGGGCTCATCGCACACAAACGGATTCGTCTGACGCTCTTGACCAAAGGTAGACATAGGTCCATGACCAGGAATAAAGGCAACATCATTTCCCAGAGGCCAGAGTTTGGTTTTGATAGAGTTAATCAAGGCCTGATGGTCACCACGCGGGAAATCACTACGCCCTACACCACCGCTAAACAAAACATCGCCCACCTGCGCTAAGCGCGACTCTTCATTGAAGAAAATCACGTGGCCAGGAGTATGTCCGGGGCAATGAAACACCTGTAATGTTTGATTCCCTACCTGCAACGTATCACCATCGTTAAGCCAGCGCGTTGGAGTCAATGGGTCACAATTGGTGAAACCAAACATTTTGCTTTGTGCAGGTAGCCCTTCAAGCCAAAACAGATCGTCTTCCTGCGGTCCATAAATGGGTACATTCAAGCTCTTCGCCAATTGTCCTGCCGCTCCAACATGGTCTAGATGACCGTGGGTAAGCAGTATTTGAGTCACCGTTAAGCCAAGCGCTTCCACTTCACGCAAAATTTTTGCAGGCTCACCGCCCGGATCGACGATAGCGGCCTGATGTGTATCTTCACACCATAGCAGAGTACAATTTTGTTGAAATGCAGTGACAGGAATTATTTTATATTTCATCGTTGCCTCAATACCTTGCCCACAATGATTTATCACAATAAAAAAACACGCCGGCAAAGGCCGACGTGATGGATGTCTTTAGCTCTACCACTAATAATACCTGCTTAGCAAAGTATTACCAATTCCTGACAGGGCCAGTATCAATATGAACAAAATTACTGCGCGGATAATATCCAACGCCACCCGCACGCATTTTCAATGCGGCTTTACGAATATTCGCTAGCTGAACGCCTTCAATATGGAAATCCATCGCTTGGCCGAGAGTATGGTAACTATGCTTAGCAACACCACTACCACGCTCACGTAATTCACTATTCGTACGTGGAGAACGATATCCAGAAATAAGCTGAATAGGTTTGCGCGTACCTATCATCGCTTGTAAGCGGAATATTTGATCGAATAAACGAGGGTCAATACGTTTAACTTTATTCGCACGATAGTCGCGGAATAAATGATTGAGGCGAGCCAGCTCTTCTTGAATATAGTTTTTGCCGTCGAAAAACTCGGCTTTGAGTTGCTCACCGGTATTTAAATTATTCAACACTAAAATACGCGGACGCGGTGTAGAAAGCGTTGCTAGCGCTTGCCCAGGCAGCATTGCCATTCCCATAGCAACGCCACCTAAAGCTAACCACTTGCGACGATGAATATTGATTGGATCCATGAGATGTTTTTACCCGGCAAAGTATCTAAAGATCACGCATTAAAGCGCACCGTCAGGCACCATAACCGCCATGGATGATCGAGTCAACCCGCTTCCCGCCGTGCCCGGCGGGATATCACAGAAATTTATGACTCGCAGTTACATCATCAACAAAACAACGTTATTGCTAACTACTTGCTAAAGCTGAAAAAGACGTTCAGCTTGAGCTGCTACTTTTGCCCCAGAACGGACGGTATCATCATAATTGTAAATATCTGTGCGGAATTGCGGTTTTCCATCTTCAGAAACCCACGCGGTCAGATAATAGAGACGAACCGGTATACGATGACGAATTGGCACATATTTCGTATTCCCCTCTTTTAATGCAGATGATACCCGTGCGTCATTCCAGCCAGCATCTTGTAACAACATATTTGCTAGCGTTGATGCTTTATTTACACGGACACAACCCGAACTTAAAGCACGGATGTCTTTTTCAAACAATCCATGATTCGGTGTGTCATGCAGATAAATAGCATCCTGACTCGGCATATTAAACTTGTAGCGACCTAATGAATTATTAACGCCTGGCGCTTGCTGGATACGATATGGAAAATTACGCGGCGAAACTGATGCCCAATCGATCATATAAGGATCGACAACTTCAGCATCATTACTCCAACCAGAAAACAGACGATATCCATGACGTTCAAAATAGCCAGGATCACGCATCGCTTTAGGAACAATGTCTTCGCGAATAAGCGTGGTTGGGACATTCCACGGTGGATTGACAACCACGTTATTCAGTTCACTATTCATCAGCGGTGTTTTACGCGTCGGACGTCCAACGATAACGCGTGAAGTAAGCACTTCAGTACCGTTTTGGTAGTAAATCAGAGAGTAGTTAGGAATATTCACCATAATGCCGGTATCGACTTCTCCCGGCAAAATACGCAGTCGCTGGATATTTAACGCCAGTAACGTTGCTCGTGTTTGCGGTGAAACGTTCAGCCATTCACGAGTACGTTTGCCAATCACTCCGTCACTCGCAAGGCCCTGCCACTGCTGGAAACGTTTCACAGCTTCGACTAACTCAGGCGTGTATCGATTGTCCGTAGCTGAAACAGGCATTGTTTTCGCCGGTGTTGCCTCTGGCGTTGGCTGCTGCGTCAACTCTGATACCGCAGTGGTCGAAGGACTGATTACCGCGTTAGGTTCCTGACTTGCAGGCGATTGCAGCGGCTGAGCCTCTGGTACTGGTGTCGGCGACTTAACATTTCCCTTTTCTGTGAGCATCCCCGTTCGCTGTAAAACCTCACGCAGAGCAGGCATATCTGGGCTCAAATCGCCGGGTTTTAAGCTTGGACCATCGTTGACGGTTGGCCAAGGACGAGTATCCGCCAGCAAATCTTTTAGCGCTTTATGCATAGCGGCATATTGTGGATGTGACGGTGCCAACGATTGAACAAACGTGGCCAAGCGACCATCACGCACAGACAGTTGCCAGTTATTAACCAACGTTGCTGGAGGCTCCGCTATAGCGTAAGGCACCGAACTATACAGCCAGCTTCCTTTCGTTGCACTTACGCCTGAAACAAACTGCAGATACCCCAGCATCGCATCGGACAGTACAGCGTCACGCGCCATATCTTTGACATCTGGGTTAACAAGCGCCTGCACCCATTGAGTAAACTGCGGTTGCACGCCAGAAAGCGCGACTTCAGCTAATTGCTGCTGAAATTGCTGCACGGCGGCACGATCCTGCCACATCGGCTGCATATGATTAGCAGCATAAAGAGAGGAAAGCTGATTTAAATAACGCAGCGATACTCCCTGCGGAAGCTGTGATATCAGCGTAGAACGCGACTGAGGTACACTCATGGTCGCTACTGAAACCGCTGGCTGCGTTACAGGCTGTGTGACGACCTCTGCGTGAGCAGGCATCAGGCTCATCGCCAAAGCACTCATCGCCATTGAACCACCGACAACCATATGGCCTAGACGGAATCTGTTATTCAGCACCATCCCTTGCTCCCTTGTTAGCTCATTGGCTCCGACTTTCGGAACCTTAGCTTAATTATACAAATAGAAATGACTTTTTGCCGTTTCATGTGCCGGTTGGTGCATCAACTGCCCGGACATTACGTTTTATTTATATGATGATACGTTACCGCCTACATTCTGCCAAAAAAAACGGCCCGATAAGAAGGCCGTTTGCGTTAATAATGATTTCAGTATATGAAATTTATTAGGTTCTAGCTCTCTGACTCTTCTTGAGTCACTGATTCCATTATGTTTTTCTCGGGAGCAAAGCCTCGCAGTCCCACAACATGAACATGTTCAGTGTTATTGAACACTTTACGCATCAGTTTATATGTGGTGCCCTTTTCTGGGCTGATGTTTTCTGGCGCCGCAATAATTAGCTGCATCTCCAGACGCTCACACAGTTCAAACAACGTAGCGATAGATTTTGCATCTAGACGAGCGGCCTCATCCAGGAACAACAAACGACACGGTGAAATATCTTTGCCACGTAGACGGCGTGATTCCTCTTCCCAGCTTTGAACGACCATAACCAGAATGGACATGCCGGTACCGATCGCTTCACCCGTTGACAGCGCTCCGCTCTCCGCACGTAACCAACCATCCGAACCACGGTTAACCTCAACTTCCATTTCTAGATAGTTACGATAATCCAGCAATTCTTCGCCAATGGTTTGCGGCGTGCGCTGCCCCATGTCGATTTGTGGATTCAGGCGCTGATACAGTTTCGCTAACGCTTCTGAGAAGGTTAGCCGGTTGCTATTAAACAGATCCTGATGTTGTTCCTGCTGTTCTGACAACACCGTCAACAGCGTTGAGTGAGCTTCACGTACGTTGACATTCAGACGAACGCTATTCACCTGCCCAAAGGCAACTGTCTGCAAACCTTGGTTGAGCATACGAATGCGGTTCTGCTCACGCTGGATGGTCTTGCGAATAATATTGGCGACGCTCTTCGAGCTAATAGCCAGTTTCTGTTCACGGGAGGTCAGCTCTTCTGTCAAACGTGCAAGCTCAATTTCCATCTGCTCGATAGCGTCAACAGGATCATCACTGCGGATAATGTCCTGACGGATACGCTCACGCAGATGCTGATAAACGGCAATATAGAACTGGATTTTACGTTCAGGGCGTTTTGGATCTTCAGACAAACGCAGCACATCTCGCAAATGCTCGTTATCAGCCACCGCCAAACGCAACGCACCTAACGCCTTGTCCGACATAGAACGTAGCTCATCCGCGTCCATATAGGCCAGCTCACGACGATGGAGTCGACGTTCAACGCCATTGTCTTTGACTAAGCGCATCACGGCACACCAGCCTGCTTTCGCGGTGGTAACCTGCTCGCGGATCTGATGGTAATCGCGCTCAACCTTACGCAGGCGTTTTTGCAGATTATCCATTTCTGATTCACAGAACATAATCTGTTTTTCAAGCTGATTACGACGCGCACGGTTATTGCTCAATGCGGTATGCAGCTCATCTCGGCGTATGCGCGCGCGCTCTTCCGCGTTTGGATCGGCCTGTACGCCAATATCTTGCAGCTCTTGAGACAGCTCTTTAAGCATGTCACGCTTGGCTTCAAACGAGCTCTTCAGCGATGCAAGCACCTGATGATATTGAGCCAACTGAGCCTGCTGCTGACGAAGCTGATCGCGGGTACGCGCACGATCGGCTTCAGCATGTTCTAAGCGCTGACGCAGTTTATCGTTAAGGTCAGAGTTCTCCGTCAACATGCCGGCAGAATCGCTGTAGCTGAAGTGTGCACGACGCTGAACCACTTCAGTGAGCGCGAAGGTCTGCTGTTTCGCGGAACGCTGATTTTGCTGAGCCTGCTGATAATCTTGACGCAACTGCTCATGCTGCTCTGGATCGCTCTGCAACACAGAGAGCATCGGTTCCAGCTTGGCTAGGTTTGCCCCATGCTGTTGCAGATAGCGCGCCGCTTCCTGCGCCTCTTCCAGTTCCTCACGGATCTCTTCAACGCGATCCTGTAAGGTTTCATCAGCAAGCAAACCAATATGCGGTGTTAACTTATGCAGCAACGCAACGCTTTCTTTCGCCTGAGCTAATTGCTGACGTTGCTGCTGCGTAATATTGTCCTGATTATTGAATTCACGTTCGATCTCGGTACGACGACCGTTGATTTGACGTAACTCAGCTTCCGGATCTTGCTCAAATGCAACGGCTAAATGGCTGCCGATAAAACGACTAAACGCCTGATGTAGACGCTGAGTTTTCTGCACGTCGAACGACAGCGTGGCATAACGTTCAGCCAACTCATCACGCTGCGCATACAGCGTTTCCAAACGGCTTTCGCGGGCTGCACGACCAAATAACGGCACTTCAGGGAAGCGAGAATAACGCCACTGGCGATCCGATGCCTTGACAACCACAGCACGCTCAAGCTCATCAGCGGCAAATACGCTGTCATCAAACGACTGCGGATCCCCTTCGATCAGATAGAGATCTTCCGGACAATCTTCCAGCCCCGCCAACTGTTCACGAACCAGAGAAAGGTCTGGGACCACAATCGCATGGCGTGCAGGTCCATATAATGCGGAAAAGTACGGCGCATCATCGATGGTCACATCATCGTAAATTTCAGACAGCAGAACACCGCCAAAACGTTCGGCCAGCGCGATCAGTCGGCCGTCTTCTGCTCCACTTGGCTGGCTTAAACGTTCAATCTGGTTCTCAATTTCACGTTTCTGATGAGCAACTTCATCGCGTTCAACGGTAGATTCACGTTCACGCTCCAGCAGTTGTTGCATCTGCTCAGTGACCTGACGACTGTCGGAAAGTTCGTCACCGCACTGATCGCTAAGCTGGCTTAGTGCTTCTTGTGCCGCTAACCATACTGGCGCTTTCGCCGTCAGATCTTTTGCTTTCGCGGTGATCTGCTCCAGCTCCTGACGCAGCACCATGCGGCGTTCGCTGGCTTCGGCAACGTCGAGAGTCAACGTTTCAATCCGCTCTTCCATTTCGCGCTGGGCATCATCCAACTCTTCAGGCTGATATTGCTGTCCGGTACGTTTACAGAATTCCTGTAATAAACGTTCAGCGTCTTGCTGCGAACGTAAACGCTGTTCTAATTCAGCCAAACGCATACGTAATGGTTGTACACGTTCAGATTGGTGCTGAAGTGAAGACCAGTCGCGTAATAAATCACGGCCAGCCTGCCATGCCTCGCTGCGGCTCACTTCTCCCACCAGCTTCACGACCAGTTGGTAAGCATTTTCAAACTGGGAATGCGCAGCACTTGCCACATTCATTTTTTGCTCAAGCTGCATCAGAATTTCAGTCGCTTCCTGCTCGCGTGCGCTGAAGGTTTCAAGCCACTCTTCGCTGTTATCGGCGTTGAGATCGGGCAGTTGACACACCTGACGAGCACGCTCTAACGCTTGCAGTGCTTGCTGATACTGAATAGCGCGTGTCTGCTGCACGTCCAATGCCTGCTGGTAATCAGCCAACTGACTTTTTAGCTCATCCACTTCAGCTTCGGCCGCTTCTGAACGCGCTTCATAGTCAGCGTGCAGATCGCTTGCCTCAGCAACAACTTCGTTCTGCTCTTCTAAACGATAAGTCAGCTCTTCCAAATCACTTTGATAACGCTCGATCTTCTCCTGCTGACGCATCGCCGTTTGGACAAGATTTAAGTGATCGCTTGCGGCCTGATAATCGGTTTCGAGATCGGATTCAGAGCCGCTTTGCTCCGCCAGCTCACGAGACATTTCGACATGACGATATTGTTCCGCCAGCAGCTGTTTACGCCCACCCAGCAGCTCACGTCGCAGCAGCAGTGCCTGATCAAGGTGAATGCGCCGCTCGTTGGCGTGGCGCATATAGTCAGCCGATACATAGGATGTTGCTTCAGTGATCAGGTGTTTGAACAGATCACGGTCGGACTGCGTTACGCGAATAGCTTCAAGCGTCATGCGGTTTTCACGCAGCGCGGCTTCCATATCCTGAAATGCTTTACGCACCCCACTGTTTTCTGGCAACAGATAATCGCGCAGAGAGCGGGTAATCGCGCTGGAAATACCACCGTACAGTGAAGCTTCAATGAGGCGATAAAACTTGCTGCGGTCAGATGCTGAGCGCAAACGGCGTGGGATCACGCCCAGATCAAACATCAAAGAGTGATAGTCGGTGATCGAGTTAAACTGCTTGAACTGTACGCCTTCGATCGCTTCAACTCGTTCTTTTAGTTCGGCCAGCGGTAACACTCGAGCCTGACGCTCGCCCACGGTTTCCGTTAGGATCTGCGTTGGCTGGAACGATGTCGGTAAGCCTTGGATTGTGAAAGGCTTGATATCAACTTTACGGTCGCGACCTGCAACCTGCTGTAAGCGAACCCCGACCAAAACACGCTGGTGACGCGAGTTAACGACGTCAAGCGTGGCATAACATACGCCTGCGCGCAGCTTGCCGTGCAAGCCTTTATCACGTGAACCCGACGTCGCCCCTGCTTCCGTGGTGTTACGGAAATGCAGCAGCGTCAGATCGGGGATTAGCGCCGTAACAAACGCCGCCATGGTGGTCGATTTACCCGCGCCGTTGCCCCCTGAGAGCGTAGTCACCAGTTCATCAAGATCAAAAGTTCGGGCAAAGAAACCGTTCCAGTTAACCAGTGTCAGCGAGCGAAATTTTCCGCGTTCAATCATTCCTGTTCATCCTCCGCATTGTCCGCGCTACCGTCTGCACTGGATTCGTTTTCTTCGTTTTCATCATTCAGCGACAACGTGTTTTCTAACGGCATGGCTTCGCCGTCACGGATCATTCTGAGCTGGGATTCACGTGGGTCATCGCCGCTGCGCACGTCTGCACCAAAGCGGAAAACCGCCTCAGTGATGCGGAATTTAGTGCTGTCATTACCCATGAAATAAACCATGCCCAAACGACGTAGCCTATTTAATGAGGTACGAACTTTCTCTTGCAGCTTTTGACGGTCAAGATCCGAACCGGTGGAGCGTTGGTTAACATACTTCAGTAACTTGCTTTCATCGGCCAGAGAGAGCAACTCATCATAGAGTTCCTGTTGGCTGAAGATACCTTCGTGCGCCAAACGCTCAGGACTTAAATAGAGGTAGCACAGAATTTTGCCCACCATCATATCCAGCTCAGACAGAACAGAGCGTGGGATAAGCGTGGTAGAACGCGGTCTGAGATAGAAAAAACCTTCCGGCGCACGGATGAGTTCAACGTTATAGCGGCTATAAAAGAGTTCCAGCTCATCCTGAAAATCCATCAGGAAAGCATGATTATCTAACTCATCAATGCCAATGTGACGACCGGAACGCAGTTGACTATCCAACGCGGGAAACAGCGGGTTAAACACCGCTTGCGCCAGTTTAGCTGGCATCATATTTTCAGTATTTGTCGATGACATGGGCCTGTACCTTGGCTCCGTAATCATTGATCGCCTGCCATTGGGCAGGTAATCCGGTGAAATCAGCTTCAGCCACACCTAAGCGAACGGCTTGGTCGACCAAAATTCTTGCCAAATCGAAATGACGTTGACGCGGATACTGAGCAAGGTATTCGCGTAAAACCGCGCCGAGATCCAGCGGGCGTTGCTCTTTTTGATAAATCTTTAGCTCTTGCTCGATCATTGCCGCCAGCTGTTCACGGATTTCAGAAAACTCTTCATATTCCATATCCGGAGGCAGCTCGCCGGTCACTTCTTCGTTGAGCAGCGCAAGCTCTTCGTCACGCATATCAAACAAACGATCGGCATTCGCAATAGTAAGTGCCCAAGGATTGTCAAAATAGCTCTGCACGGACTGACGTAATCGCTGGGCAAAGACGCGGTTTTTATCCATATCAATCGCCGTACGGATAAATTTATGCACGTGTCTGTCGTAGCCGATCCACAAATCGATGGTTAACTGGCCCCAACTGATAATGCGGTCTAACTTGTTCTGCAGATCAAATACTAACTTGTCTACAAATGCCAAATCCGGATTATTCATATTGGCATCTTGAATACGCAGCAAATTGGCCTGCAGCTTATCACCTGCGGCTTCTAGCGTATCCTGCAATTCACGCAGCGTGCCTGAGGTTTCCGACAGCAACACTTCACAGCTAGAAATCGCGGCGCGCCAGTCCTGATTCAGCAGAGCTGCGATATCCGCTTTTACCCCCTGCTGCTGCTCATCCATAATGCGTTGAGTCAGATCGATACTATCGAAAATCTCGGCGACTGAGTATTTCAGAGGAGCAAACACGTTGCGGTGCCAATGATATTCATCGCCACCTTCTTCAGCGGCTTCCGCCGCGCTACGCAATTCTTGCGCCACGATAGACAATTGCATAGACAAACGCAGCGTAGAAAACTCTCGCTGTCGAATGTAGTAATCCGTGATGCCAATCCCCAACGGGGTTAGACGATAAATCGCGTTACCGTCGGCTAACTCGCTGGTAAAGCGATTAAGTAAACGCTGCTTAACTAAATCGTTAATCGCATTGTTGGCACGGATTGCTACCGTTTCATGTGTTTGTTCAAAAGCTTTGCTGACGTGTCGGAATGCATCGATCAGTTCGCCTTCACTCATCTCTCCGTCTAAACGCTCACTGTTCAAAGTAGCTATAGCCAAAATGAAAGCCAAACGCTCGGTAGGGAGTGAAATTGAAAAATCATTTTTCCGCGCCCAGGCAACCAGCTCCGGTACAGTCTGGGAGAAATCACTCATAGTTGGTCCTTCGTGTCGGGTTTGTACGCCATCACATGGATGTAGCGTCCCAAACTCACAAAAGGCTCCTGACGACAGTAACGCTGCTCAAGCGCCAATAAATCGTCAAAAGCCTCAATCTGTTGCGTTTTATCTCGCAGGTAATCATGAAATACCCGCACGCCCGTTTTACCGGAAATTGTCAGCCCTATCTCTTCTAACCAGCCATACACCTTTTGCGGATCTAAAGGATGATCAGGGGAAAGCGTTCGAGTTTTACGCTTTTGCATCCCTTGATTGACGTATGCCGTATTGCCAATGATCACGTTTCGCATCAATAGACCATTGTAGTTATAGAACATTAAAGACAATGCGCCGCCGGGATTTAAACACTTCATCAAAGACGCTAGTGCTTCCTGAGGTTCTGCTACCCACTCCAAAACCGCATGGAACAATATCAGATCAACCGGCTGTTCTAAATATTGATGCATCTCTTGTGCAGGACTTTGTACAAAACGCATGTGCTGGCTCACACCTTTTTCATCCGCATAGTCCTGTGCACGCTTTAGCATCTCACCGGAAATGTCGCACAGCGTAATATGATGGCCGCGCGCGGCGAGCTCACAGGATACCTGTCCAAGCCCACCGCCTGCATCAAGAATGTGTAAAGGTCTGTTGGGAAGCTGGGTCAGTAACTGTTCCAGATCCTGCCATAATACGGCCTGACGGATTTTTCCTTTGGTTGTGCCGTAAATATTGCGCGCAAATTTTTCAGCGATATTGTCAAAATTACGATCCTGCATACCTCGACTCATGAATATGTCGGCTCCTGAATATTTGCACAGCGCATCACCAGAAAAATCTCCCGTGAGGGACGCTTTAAACCTGCTATTTTGACACAGGCTGGCATAGAATGAATCTTATCGGCCACATATTCTATCTAGATGTCGTTTTTTCATTCAGAAAGGCACCTGATTTATGCTGTTTGCGCTAAAAAAGTTTGTCGGTGGGCTCCTTTTGCCTCTGCCCTTGTTTCTCTTGATCATCGCAGTGGGCCTGATTTTCATCTGGTGGACACGGTGGCAGCGCTTAGGAAAAATCTGTATTTCACTCGCTTGGCTTGGAATTCTGCTATTAAGCCTACAACCTGTTGCCGATCGCCTATTGGCTCCACTTGAAAATCATTACCCAACGATCAATACGCCAAGCAACGCAGATTACATTGTGGTGCTGGGTGGCGGCTATACTTTTAACCCAGACTGGGCACCAAGTTCAAATCTCATCAATAACAGTTTGCCTCGAGTCACGGAGGGGGTCCGGCAACTTGAGTTAAATCCTAACGCAAAAATTATTTTTACCGGTGCCGCCGCCATTAGCAATCCAATAAGCAGCGCCCAAGTGGCCGCCAATGTGGCTAAAAGTTTGGGCGTACCCGCTGAGAGAATTATTATCTTGGATAAACCGCGTGATACGCAGCAGGAAGCACAGGAAGTAGCTAAGATTGTGCAAAAGCAGAGGTTATTGCTGGTCACATCTGCAAATCATCTCCCACGCGCGCTACGTTTTTTTAAGGCCGAAGCGTTAGATCCGATTCCAGCACCTGCAAATCAACTTGCTATTTCATCACCATTAAATCCTTGGGAACGCTGGTTACCATCACCACTTTACCTCGGCCATAGCGAACGAGCATGGTATGAAACCTTAGGAAGTTGGTGGCAGGCATTGCTAAAAGCGAAGGATGAAAAATGAAACACAGAGTAATCAGTATTCTTATTGCCCTGATTGTGTTTGAAGCGCAGGTGATTTTACTTGATGTGTTATCAAAAGCGGAAAACATGCCCGTCAGCTTGAACCCACTGAATGCCATTAGCGCGGTGGCGTTCGTACTGGGATGGACAACGGGATTAAACTCCTCCATGGCCTTGGTGACAGCCACTGTGGCGCTATTGCTAATCCCCATCGGTGTCTACTGTCTCTGCCATACTTGGCTGAAACAAAGACACCGATGAAGAAGGAAAACCACCTATAATCTGCCTCGATTCACCAGCAGGCAAGCTAAGCGATTGTGATGCTGCACAACGGAAGGTAAATCAATCGTTTGCAGCTCCCCTTCGCGAATCACCACTCGCCCGTTAATCACATTATAGGCAACGTTGCCTGGCGTACAAAAGACCAGAGCAGCCAGCGGGTCGTGTTTGGCTCCGGCCAAATTTAGCGTATTCAGATCGAATGCCACGAAATCCGCCGCCATTCCTGGTGCCAAATAACCAATATCGTCGCGATTGAGCACCTTAGCGCCACCTCGAGTCGCAATCTCCAACGCTTGCCGAGCAGTCATGGCATCTGGGCCAAAGCCGACGCGCTGTAACAACATGGCCTGACGCGTCTCCGCAATCATATTTCCTGCATCGTTAGAGGCTGAACCATCTACGCCAAGTCCCACATTTACACCTTCATCTAACATCGTGCGTATTGGAGCAATCCCTGACGCTAATCTCATATTTGAGCAAGGACAATGAGCAACACCTGTACCTGTTTTGGCAAACAAACCGATGCCAGCCTGATCCAACTTAACGCAATGGGCATGCCACACATCCGCGCCGACCCATCCCAAATCCTCTGCATATTGGGCTGGAGTCATACCGAAATGCGACTGACTATAGCTAACGTCATTATCGTTTTCAGCCAAATGCGTATGCAACGACACGCCATACTCACGTGCCATTTGTGCCGTTTTCACCATCAATTCTCTGCTTACGGAAAACGGAGAACAAGGCGCTAACGCTATACGTAACATGCTATAGCGTTGTGCATCATGGTAGCTAGTAATCAGTCGTCGCGAATCTTCCAAAATAGCCTGTTCGCTCTCAACGAGCTCGTCGGGAGGCAATCCACCTTTACTACGCCCAACGCTCATGCTTCCTCGGCATGCATGAAAACGCATGCCTATTTCCCTAGCCGCCTCAATGCTGTCATCCAGACGACAACCGTTAGGATAAACGTAAAGATGATCGCTTGAGGTCGTACAGCCAGAAAGCATCAGTTCCGCCATCGCTGTTTGCGTAGAGACTCGGATCATCTCTGGGGTCAGTCCAGCCCAGATCGGATAGAGATTATTTAGCCACCCAAACAATTCGCCATCTTGTGCTTCGGGTATTACACGAGTTAATGACTGAAACATGTGATGATGAGTATTTATCAAACCAGGGATCACGACGTGCCCATGGAGATCAATTTCTTCATCAGCAGGGGCAGCGCACAACTCTTTCCCCCCAACCGCAACAATACGATTTCCCTCAACTAGCAGGCAACCGCCTCTAATCTCTCTTCGCTCATCATCCATCGTGACAAGTAATTCTGCATTTTTAAAGAGCAGCGTTTTTTTGTGCATTTTGTCTCCTCCGCATGGCGATATATTCACGCGTTGTAGTGAAGGCTTCCCGAGCTGCGGTACTGTTCATGTCTAAATCCTGCAACGTGCATTCTTTGCAGCCTGGAATTTTTGCCTGTCTGTCTCGCCCATTGAGAATCAGATTGGCAGCGATCGCAACGACCGTACCTATCGTAATGCCGCTGTGTAAAAACATCTCAGCGGCTTTCGGCATTTGTTGAAATAATTGGGGAACCATCACGGGTAACATGCCTAAACCAAGGGTCAGCGCAACCACCATGCCATTGTTATTATTTCGATAATCAACTTGTCCTAACGTGCGAATACCTGACACCGCGACCATCCCAAACATCACAATCCCTGCACCACCGAGCACAGGCTTAGGTACGGCAACCACGAAAGCCGCTAGCTTAGGAAACAAACCGAGAGTAATGAGAATGCACCCTGCAACGCCGACAATAAACCGGCTACGAACACCGGTCATACTGACCAATCCTACGTTTTGAGCAAAAGCAGCATAGGGAAACATATTAAAAAAGCCGCCAAATAAGGTGGCGGAACCGCAGGCATACAGACCACGTTTTAACGTAGCCTGATCGGCTGGACGCCCCACAATTTCGCCCATCGCCATCATAGATGACATGGTTTCCACCATCACAACGATCATCACCATGCACATCAAAACGGCTGGAAAGAGGTGAAATTCAGGTACGGCGAAACGCATGGGGTAAGGAAAGGTCATCCAACTGGTGGCAGCCACCTGAGAAAGATCGAGCTTGCCCATGAAGTAATACGCTACGGTACCAATAATAATGCCCACCAGCACGGCGATATTCTTCAGCATGCCCTTACCAAAGGTGTAGATCAGCATCACAATGGCAAGCGTAAATAAGGCCATCAATAATGAGCCGTAGCTACCAAAACTTGCGGCATCCAGATCTCCGCCGCCTATCCAACCACCCGCCACGGGGAGTATTGAGAGGCCAATAAGCGTCACAATGGTCCCCATGACGGCTTTCGGGAAAAAGCGTACCAGCTTGCACACAAACGGCGCACACAGGAGTGTAAACCCACCGGCAATAATCACCGCGCCCGAGATACCCCCGATCCCATACTGCTGACCAATCAACGCCATGGGTATTAATGCTGCAAATGTACACCCTTGAACAATAGGTAATTTACTACCAATAATATTGAATAGGCCTATCGACTGAAGAATGGTGGCACAGCCGCATATAAACAGGTCGGTGCTGATCAAGAAAATAATTTGTTCCGGCGTAAAACCAACAGCTTTACCAATAATAAGGGGAACCGCAATCGCCCCTGCATACATGACCAATACGTGCTGCAAACCATAAACCAGCATTTGTCCTATCGGTAATATTTCATCAACAGGGTCTACATCTACCTTAATTTGAGGGGAGTTCTTTCTCTCCTGAATATTGATGGCATCATTATGAATAGCTTTCACGACAGCTCCTTATATCCATGATTCTCAACATCACGGATATTTCATCTTCATCAATATGCAGAAAATGGCCCCTCTCCATTCTCTACATCCGGGTTTAAACAGTTTTTTCTTTAATTGCCTTTGCTAAGGTTATTTTTTTCACTTCCGTATCATCAATTTCATTATCAGGATGGTAACCATTGAAATAGAGATTTAGGCTAACCGCACATACGGTTGCTAGCAGGATCCCGCTATGCAATAAAGGCTGAATTGCCGCAGGTAGCTGGCTAAAGAAATCATGGGAAACCGTGGGGATCATGCCAATCCCTAAGCTGATAGCAACGATGTACAGGTTATAACGGTTAGTACTGTAATTAGCGCGCGAAAGGATACGTATTCCCGTCGCCAAGACCATACCAAACATGACAATACCAGCGCCCCCCAATACAAATTGAGGAATTGAAGCAACAATCAATGCCATTTTGGGAATCAGCCCGAATACAATTAATATCCCACCAGACATAACACATACCCAGCGGCTAGATACGCCTGTGACACTCACTAAGCCAACGTTTTGTGAAAATGAAGTATGTGGAAAACTGTTAAATAAGCCACCAATAACAGTACCGATGCCATCAACGCGTAAACCCCGAATGATATCTTGTTGTTTTGCTGGCCGTCCCACAATATCGCCTAGCGCTAAGAACATCCCCATCGACTCTATAAAAGTAATCAACATAATCACCGTTAATGTGATGATGCTGACGGGTTCAAAGGTTGGCCAACCAAACGCAAATGGTTTAATGGGAGCAAACCACGCCGCATTGCCTAGCCCGGCAAAACTGACTTTCCCCATCATAAAAGCAATGGCAAACCCAAATAAAATACCCAGCAATACCGAAATATTGCATAGGAAACCTTTAGCAAAACGGGTGACTAATAGAATAAATACCAATACCAGTAATGATGTCCCGATATAGATTGGGCTGCCGTAGTCTGGATTCCCTTTCCCTCCCGCAGCCCAATCAATACCCACCTGCATAATGCTAATGCCAATAGATGTGATGACGACGCCGGTCACAACGGTTGGAAATAGAGGCATGAGTCGGCCAATCACTGGCACTAATAATGTGGCGATAATACCCGAGGCGATTGTCGCACCGAATATTCCCGTGAGTCCTATGCTTGGGTCGGCGCCAATAGCCAGCATAGGCGTCACAGCGGCGAAGGTAACAGACATGATGACCGGCAAACGAATCCCTGCAAAACGGCCAATGCCTAGACATTGTAATAGCGTGACAACGCCACAACAGAAGAGATCGGAACTGATCAGAAAAGCAATTTGTTCTTTGGGTAATCCGAGGCTACCGCCAATCACCAGTGGCACTGCCACGGCCCCCGCGTACATAACTAACACATGCTGAAGGCCTAAAGTAAAAAGCTGCGCAATTGGCAATCTACGTTCCACTTCATCAACGACGGGCTCTATCTTGCTGTGCTCTATTTTAAGGTTAGGATTTATGACGCTCATGGACACATCGCTCCTTACGGCTCGGCTAAAGGGTAGGTTAACCAGCTACGATTCGAGAGCCTTCGCTCCCCTATTTACGGATGTACAGCGTTATCATTGACGCAAATGGCGATGTCGTTGAGTGGACATATCGATTTTTTGCGTACATGCCAACCATGCACAGAACATGCGCACTTTTATTATTTGTAGGGTTCATGAGAAGAAAAACGAAATAATTGCGGGGGAAATCACACTTGAGGCTAAATAAAACCGCTCTTTTCAAAAAATATAGCGAACAAGCACAAAAATAGAGATTTAAAAAAGAGTGTATCGTGCGGGGAGAAATATCAAAGTGGTAGAGGTTTGTATCATTATCACATTTCCGCCTCTCATAGTGATTGATAATTAACCAGCAAACCGCTTTCGATTTGCCGGTTATCGACCGACCAATTAGGGATTATCGTCAATATCAACCAAGCCAAGGCAAGAGTTGCTGTGCAGCGCGCTCGACAACTGGGCGTTCAACAACGCCGGTATGCAGGTAACGTCCAATAGATTCCCACAATACATAGAGCCACCGCCTCATCATAAAATCATCGCTCACCGGTGCTTTTTGTAAATAGGTATGGAGAAGCTCCGTTGCCATTCCATCTTCACTCAGACGAAAGAGATCATATTCACGCGGTGCCCATAACATCATTCCTGGATTAAGCATCGCCAACAGTTGATCGCTTTTCTGATCCTTTAACATACTTCTTAACGTTAAATTTCCATGTACCAAAACACAACTATCATCAAAACCAGCAAACAGCTCTGGTAATTTCTCTTTGCTGCGAAATAAAATTCGTCGTGTTTCAATACCCAACTCTGTGGTTTGCATATTACCAAGGGTTGACCAAATCACTTCCAAACGCTGCTGATACCATTGCGGCCACGTATTTTCCTGCACGCTATCAACATTTCCTACACAGCCATGGCTATCAATGCGGTGCCAAGAAAGAATGCCTTCCGCAATCTGTTCTTTCAGACATTGCCATCGTTGTGGGGTTCTAGTGGGGGCTTCAACGGAAACGCCGCGCAGACGTTCAATCAGTAGGACTTCTTTATAAGGAGATTGGTGCGTGGTTAATACACCATAAACTGTGGGTAAACGAATATCCCCCTGACGCGCCAGCATTGACAGCTTATAAGCCTCCTGCTGAGCAATTCCTTGACATAAAAAGGTTTTAGCGACTAAAGGTAAAGGCGTGCCCTGTTGATTATAAAGGGTAAAAAGGCTAGCGTACGGCTGTTCACTGATTTGCTCTAAACGGCCTATTGACTCTCCCAAAACGACGCTAAGTTCAGCTTTCAAATGATCCATGTTGTGATACACATTTTGCTGCATTTCACGGTACCTTTTATCGCCATATATTCACTCATCATGGCGGAATTATCGAGGTATTGTATGCGACTAGATCAAAAGAGCGCACTCTTGCACGCTCTTATTTTGAATATAGAGAACTGAAACGATCAGCCTATTTGCTGGCTGCAAAAATACGGCGAACCTGTTCTAAATCTTCCATGGTATCCACCCCTGGGCTTGGCGCGGTCGCGGCAACATCCACGTGGATTTTTTCGCCATACCACAACACTCTCAGTTGCTCTAACATCTCAATCTGCTCAAGGCTGCTTGGCGTCCACGTTACATAGCGGCGGATAAAACCGGCACGATACGCGTAGATACCAATATGGCGCAAGAAAGTATCACCAATCTCATCGCGAGAAACCGCAAAACGATCGCGATCCCAAGGGATTGTCGCCCGAGAGAAATACAGCGCATAGCCATTTTTGTCGCAGACAACTTTAACTGCATTAGGGTTAAAAGCTTCTTCACTCGTCGTGATAGGCACCGCCAATGTGGCCATCCCCGCGTCACTGCCCGCCAAATTATGAGCTACTTGACGAATAATTGACGGTGGAATCAGTGGCTCATCGCCCTGAATATTGACGATAATCTCATCGTCGGCAAAACCACATTTCTCGATCACTTCGGCTAAACGCTCGGTGCCTGAATGATGGTCTGCGCGTGTCATACACACTTCACCACCCGCAGCTTCCACGGCTTGTTTAACATCAGCATGGTCAGTTGCCACAATCACGCGTGAAGCACCAGACTCCAGCGCTCTTTCCATGACGTGGACAACCATCGGTTTTCCACCGATATCCGCGAGAGGTTTCCCAGGTAAACGCGTTGAGGAATAACGCGCAGGGATAATAGCAATAAAACTCATCTGATTATTTCTCATCCACAGGAAGTAAGCGGGCCTCATTCTCCAGCAGCACTGGAATACCATCGCGTAGTGGGTAACCCAAACGATCGGCTTTACAGACTAGCTCTTGATTTTCTTTGTTAAAGTAGAGTTTTCCATTACAAACAGGGCAAGCAATAATTTCGAGTAAGCGATGATCCATGATTGTTCCTAAACGGGTTCTTGTCTCAGCGAAAAAGCATGTGCTAAGGATAACTCGCAACAGCAAAATTATCACGGCTTGTATGATGATAGGGGCAAATAACGACAAAGATCGCCACAACTTATCAGATCGATAAACAAGACTCTCATTCTGAAGAGAATTTTATCTATTCTCCTTTTACCCTCCTCACATCAGAAACAGTATCTGTACAAAAAATACGCCAGCATCAGACCAACACCCCAGATTTATGCGATAAACATCACAAATTAAGGATGACAAAAGCCTTCTATCCCGTTGTGGCACAAGTGTTGAATCAAGAGAAATTAGACATGAATTGCGTCGAATCCCCCTCTGACTCGCCACTTTTCATTATTTTCACAACTGCTATCTCTGATGACCTGAATTAAAGAACAGGTTCGTAATAGCGTTACGTAAGGAGAAATTCATGAGTGCATCATGCACCACAACGGCAATCCGTCGCGTTGATGGATTGGCTAAAGTCACAGGAACAGCCATATACGGTAACGATATGTCGCTCCCCGGCATGCTGTATGGCGTTTGTCGCTACGCCGACATCGCCGCGGGGAAAATCGAGCACATCGATCTTACGGAAGCCCTCAACATTGACGGTGTCGTCAAGATCGCAACCTATCAAGATATCCCCGGTGAGCCCGTGGTTGGCGTCATCGTCAAAGACTACCTGCCGATTGTTAAAGATGAAGTGGTTTTTCACGGTGATGTCATCGCCGTTATTGCGGCAGAGACATACGAAGCGGCTTGCCTCGCCGCCGACAAAATCCAAGTTAGCTATACGCCTTACACCCCGATTACCGACGTAGAACAGGCACTCAAAGACGATGCTCGCCTGATTCACCCCGAACGCGGTAATAACATTGCGGCGCATCATCACACCATCAAAGGTGATATCGATGCGGGCTTTGCGTCATCTGCACATATTCTTGAACGTGAATACGAAGTCGGCTTTCAGGAGCATGCCTACATTGAGCCGGAAGTGGTGCTGACTTGGCTTGATCCTACCGAACGCCATTTAATTATCTCCGGTTCAATTCAAAATCCACACCGAGTGCGTAGTTTTGTCGCCAAATTCATGGGTTGCCCACAGGGGCATATCAATATCAAACGCGCTGTAATGGGCGGATCTTTTGGCGGCAAAGATGACATTATCGATCACCTTGCTTGTCGATCTGCACTGCTGACCACCTTAACGGGTAGACCCGTCAAATTCTGTTATACCCGTGAGCATTCCATTCTAGAAAGCTGCAAGCGCTATCCGTATAAGATGAAATACAAGGTTGGTGTTGATAACCATGGCCAAATACAGGCGATGAAGATTGATATTTTGGCCGACAGCGGCGGCTATGCAGCCTCAACGCCCTTTGTGACATGGCGCAGCTCGGTTCAAGCCGCGGGCCCTTATCGAATTCCTAACGTTCGAATTGACGTCACCGGCGTCTACACCAATAACAGTTATACCTCCGCAATGAGAGGTTTCGGTTCCCCTCAGGTGGTGTACGCCAATGAATCCTTGATGGATGAAATCGCCGAGCATCTGCAAATATCACCAGTCGAAATTCGCCAGATTAATGCGCTGCAGCAGGGAGATGCTTCAGTCACTGGACAAATTTTTGATAAGCATACTGTTTCTGCTCAAGAGGTTTTAAATCGCGCCGTCGAAGCCGCAGATTTCAACAACAAACGTCAACATTACGCCGAGCTAAACCGTCAAGGCGGCGTATACCGCTATGGCATTGGTTTAGCCCTCAGCTACCGTGGCTGTTCCATCGGTGCCGAAGGTGTGGATACGTCCACTGCGCTGGTTCAAGTCAACGAAGACGGTAGTATCAATATAGCGACCTCGGTTTCTGAAAATGGCCAAGGGCTGCAAACCACCATGTCGTTAATCGCTGCCGAAGCTTTTGGCGTACCGCTGGCAGAAATTATGTTCAGCGAGCCTCCTACGTCGGTTATCGGCGATGGTGGTTCAACGGCGGCGACACGCGGCACGTTAGTCGGCGGTGGCGCAATTCTTGATGCCGCCATGAAAATCAAACAACGCATTCTCGGCGTGGTCGGTGAACTGATCGGTACTCGGGAGTTAGCGGATACTCTTTGGCATGACGGTTTGATTATCAATAAACACGACCCGTCACAGTCTATTGATTTCAAAACCGCGGTAAACAAAACTAAATGGGCCAGCGTCAGCCTGACAGAATATGGCTGGTTTGTTCCACCACCGATTCATTGGGATGAAGAAAAAGGCACCGGTAGCCCCTATTTCACCTGGGTTTATGGCTGTCAGATTGCAGAAACTCGCGTCAATGTGAGTACGGGTAAAACCGATTTACTCCATGTTACCGCCGCCCATGATGTCGGGCATGTCATCAACCCCGTGGGCTTTAATGGGCAGGTGAGCGGTGGCATTGCGCAAGGCTTTGGCTATGCGCTTCTGGAAGACTTCAACATTGAGAATGGGCAGGTAAAATCCGAAAACTTCGATACTTATCTCCTCCCCACCATCAAAGATATCCCTGAAATCACTATTATCGGCGTCGAGAATCCCGATCAGGCTGGGCCTCTAGGGGCCAAAGGTATCGGAGAGCCAGCAACAGAGCTGGCTGCTGCAGCCATCAATAACGCTCTGAGTTTCGCCTTACAGACACGTTTCAACAAGCTCCCACTGACACTCGAGCAGGTGATATTGGGCTATAACCTGAAAAAACCCGCCAGACAAAGCGAACTCATGGTTGAGACAAGCAACAAAAAACAGGTTCTACGCTTAACTGACGTCAGCGTTACTCGACCAAAAACATTGTCCGAGGCCTTAGACTTGCTGGCTCAGGACGATGTCAGCGTTATCGCTGGCGGCACAGACGTGATTGTTCAAGGACGCTTGCAAACCAAGCCAATGCATCTGATTGATATTTCACGCTTATCAGAGCTCACGCAAATTGTCGAAAACAAGGGTTGCTTAGAAATCGGGGCGGCAACAACGTTTAACCGCATCGTTGAGCATGAAATCGTTAGAACTCGCTACCCGCTGCTGGCGCAAGCTTGTAAAACCGTAGGTTCGAATCAAATCCGTAACCGAGCAACTATCGGCGGTAACATGGTTAATGCGGCTCCCTGCGGTGATTCTTTGCCTCCGGCGATTATCTATGATGCGGAGATTGAATTGCAGTCTCGTGACAGCACACGTCGCATGCCTCTGTGTGAGTTTCTTCAGGCTGGATATAAAACTCAGCGTAGACCTGATGAGCTGATGACCAAAGTGATATTGCCTGCACCACCGCAACCAATACCACATGCGTTCTATCACCAATTGGGACGGCGAAACGCGCTAAACATTACCCGCCAAAGCTTAACCTGCCTAATCGCCTGCGACTCTACCGGCGTTTTGAACTACTGCCGTTTGGTTGACGGGGCGCTGTTTAGCAAACCACAGCGATTACTGGATATAGAGCGCTGCCTGCTCGGTCATCATTTGACGTTGGAAACTATCGACGCCGCCAGCCAACAGCTAGAAAAACTGATCTATGCAGCCATCGGCAAACGCTGGTCTGCCGCCTATAAACAGCCAGTATTTATTAGTATGTTCCGCGACATGATGATGGAAGCGCAAACATCGCTATATCAATCAGAGCAAGCTTAGGAGTATGTGATGAGCAAGATTAAAGTAAAGGTCAATGGCAAACTGATTGATGCTCAGGTCAACGGACAAATGCGTCTGTTAGATTTTGTGCGAGATAAATTAAATCTCACAGCAACGAAAGAAGGTTGTGCCGTCGGTGAGTGCGGAGCATGCACCGTCATTATGGATGGTAACGCCGTTTGTTCTTGCCTCGTCTTAGCTGAACAGTGCGATGGCGCTGAAATTACCACGTTGGAAGGGCTCAGCAACGATCCAATGGCAAAAAAACTGCAAAATGCCTTTGTTGAACATGGTGGTGTGCAATGTGGTTTTTGTACGCCCGGTGTTTTAATGAGCACTTCGGCACTTCTGGCCAAACATCCTAAACCTAGTGACGAACAACTGCTGGATGCGCTAGAGGGGAATATCTGCCGCTGCACCGGCTACCAGCCTATCATCCAGTCGATTCATGCTGCACTGAAAGAGTAAGTCACCCGCTTTGCTCACCCAATAAAAATCGGCCTCGCGCCGATTTTTCTTTTCGTTAACATTAAAAACCCATTCATAAAACATGTTGCAGTTGAATTTACAGAGGAGTAAATTAGTAAATGTGACCAACATCACACAATCCTGCAAAATTAGAAAGTAAGACACATATGAAACTGCTGAATAAAATCATCGCGATGTTCGCCAATTACAGTAACTGATTGGCTAAAGGGCAATGACTGAGTCATTGCCCTTTTTGCACCCTATCCATTTTCACCTTCAACGATGTCTAATCGCCATCCTTCTCCCCAATAATGACGCCAGCTCTCTGGCTGATTCCGGACAACAACCTGCGTAGCCTGTTGCCATGCCGCAAATCGGCTGATTGATTTCTTTAGTTCATTCAGCTTCTTATCACTAAATTTTACGTCAGTTTCTTGATAGCAGGACTTGAGCTCTAATACATTCTCTTTGCGATGCACTTTAGCATCGACTCGTCCCACCAAAGCCCCCTGCTGTAATATCGGTAGGGAGAAATAACCAAAGTTTCTTTTAGCTTCTGGCGTATAACATTCGAGGCGATAGTCAAAATTAAACAGCTCAAGCGCTCGGCGGCGGTCCCAAACCACAGGATCAAAAGGAGAAAGTAAGGTGGTGTGAGTCGCGATTAGCGCCTCTGCTCGTGCTTTTTCTAATAGAGAATGGAGACTATGGTGTACGTAGTAGCGCTCTTGAGTTCCCGCCAGCAAAACCGGCGTGATTTCCTGACGATCCAGCATCTGTGCAATCATCGTTTTAATATCAATTTTTTTCAGCCGATAGTAATCGGGTAACCACTGAGCCTTAAACACGCCTAAACTACGCGCGCTGTTGATGATCATTCTTTGCCGTGCAAGCTCTGGGCTAATGTAATGTACTTCATCATTCCAGTCAGGAATGACTCGCTCCGCTAAATCGTAAATACGATGGAAATTCTCGCGTGCTTTTACCATCAGTTCACCGCACGAAAATAGCGTCTCCAAATGGCGTTTTTCTGGTTTCCACTCCCACCATCCGCTGGTCTTTTTATTACGGACGTTAAAATCCGCCGCCTTCACCGGCCCGTATTGACGAATATGAACTAAAAGCGCGTCAATGGCCTGCCGATGTTCATCGTGCCATTCTTTCGAGTATTTCCACCCCATATTATCCGGCGCCAACATCTGTGGCCGCACGAGAGAGTAATCTTCCCGAGGAATAAAACAGGCCTCATGCGCCCAGTACTCAAAGATTTCACCATTGCGCAGTGCATCATCCAACCAATGGTTTTGGTATTCGCCTAGACGGGAAAACAGGACCAGATAAGGACTCCGCGCCACAACGTTAATCGTATCAATCTGCAACAGGCTCATTTGGCGTATACAGTCGACAACGTCACTCGCAGTAGCTTTGCGTTGGTATGGTTCAGCAAGTCCCTGAGCATAGAGATGCAAGTTTCGCAGTGTGTTTAGCGATAAAGATAATTCAGACATCGTGACCAGACGAACCTCATAGCGAGAGAGCCGGAAAGATGATTATACGCGAAGGGATTGAAGTAGTAGCAAGAGGAAAAAAGTACACTTCAGCCAGCGTGAAGATGTGTAGGGAATAACGCTGGCTGATACGCTGTCATCAGTAGGCGATGACGTCTTCTGCGGTGAGACCGCGGCTACCTAGGTAAGTTGAGAATTCAACGCGCTGACCCTCTGTCAGTAGTTTTTTGCGTGAATTTGCAATGCCTGAACGATTGACATAAATATCATTACCACCGTCAAGTGGAGAGATAATGCCGAAACCTTCAGATTGGCTGTACCATTTTACTAGACCCATTTTTAGTGTCATATTTTTTTACCTTATATTTACATCCCTCTAAATTCTAGTTCAGATTAGGATGTGTAGCTCATATTCAAGTTATCGTTAAGAACCTCTTCGAGCGGATTATTAAAAACAAAAGCCCGCCGATGGCGGGCTTTTTGGTCTTGTTACTGACTCCGCAGAATATTGCCAACACCCTTGGTGCTAACCCACTGCGATAACGATCAGTTCAGTATCAAAACAAGTTCTCTGTAATCTTACAGAGCAACAACATTCGCAGCAGCCGGCCCGCGCGGGCTGTCCTGAATGGTGTATTCTACACGCTGGCCTTCGGCCAGAGTTTTGAAACCTTCGCTAGCGATAGCTGAGAAATGTACGAATACATCTTTGCCACCGTCGTGCTGTTCGATAAAACCGAAGCCTTTGCTTTCGTTAAACCATTTTACTTGACCAGTCTTCTTAGTCATTTGTATTACCTTTATAACTTAATTAAATTTGCCCTAAGGCGTAGGGGCCGAGCTCAGAAACAATACTTATGGATGGCACTAAGAAGGTGGTTCGTCTGACAAGCGGAATCGGAAGATAACGTCTTAAGGAGGAACTGCTTTATCTCATGTCGTGCATAAATAGGTCTGTATCACAGGCCAAAGACATTTACTCATAAAGGCGAATAATGAGCAAGCCTTTCTTTTAAAAAAATGACGTGCCGGAAATATTTAAACGCAAAACTATATGCATCCAAAGATAAAAAATAGCGGACTGAAATCTTATGGCTTGATAACTAATGCTTTTCCAACACTAGCGTAGTAATTTTTGTTAACAATTCATTCCCCTGTTCTGAAGGAATCTCAGCGCTAACAGGTAAATACCACCAGTTGGATTGAGCGAATTTTCGGCATTTAACCGCGTCTTTTTCAGTCATGATGAGTGGCTGACTTTCTGGCGTTAGCGCATTTAAAGCGGCTGCGTCATATTCCTGATGATCGGCGAAAGCAACGCAGTTGGTTACCGTTGTTCCCAACTGGTTTAACGTAGCAAAAAAACGGGGAGGATGACCAATACCAGCCATTGCTACTGCGGGCATCAGTGAGTCAGCGGCACAGCGATCGCCGGTCTGAATATTCACCAGTGTGCTACCAGCAAGCTTCATCGGAATTTCACCCGCAGCAGCTTGACCACCATTGGTAATAACCGCGTCGACGGAACGTAAACGCCCTGCCCTTTCGCGCATTGGTCCTGCAGGCAACCACCAGCCGTTACCAAAACGACGCACACCATCAACCACGACAAGCTCAATGTCTCGTGCCAAAGCATAATGTTGTAGGCCATCATCAGTAATGATCACATCTATTGCGGCATGTTCAAGAATCGCTTTTACGGCGTCGCTACGCTTCGGTGCAACGGCTACCGTTGCGCCTGTGCGTTGATAGATAAGAACGGGTTCATCTCCCGCCTGAGCCGTTGACGTCTCTTTATCCAATAAAAGAGGATAGTGTTCTGAACGACCACCATAGCCACGTGATACCACACCAACACGCAGCCCCTTCGCCTGTAATTGCTCAACCAGCCAGATCACAACGGGCGTTTTACCATTTCCCCCCGCGGTGAGGTTTCCCACCACCACCACAGGACACGGTGCTTTCCAACGTTTTAACCAACCAGCTCGATAACATAACTGACGAATACCGCTCACCAAGCCATAGAGCCAGGAGAGCGGTAGCAGAAGCAGGTATAAAGGCGATTGCCCAGACCAGATACGCTCAATCATTGCCCGAACTGTAACCTGTGCAGCTGTGCATAAGCACCGTTCTTCGCCAGCAGCGTTGCATGGTCACCGCGTTCAGCGATATAGCCGTCTTCCACCACGATAATCTCATCAGCTTTCTCAATAGTAGAAAGACGGTGAGCAATCACCAGTGAAGTACGGTTCTTCTGCAGCTCATCTAACGCAGACTGAATTGCGCGTTCGGATTCCGTATCCAATGCTGAGGTCGCTTCATCAAGGATCAACACAGGGCTGTCACGCAATAGCGCACGAGCAATAGCGATACGTTGACGTTGCCCCCCAGACAGCAGAACACCGTTTTCACCAATGACGGTATCCAAGCCATTTTCCATTTTCTCAATAAAGTCCATCGCATATGCCATGCGCGCGGCTTCTTCGATTTGCTCGCGGCTATAGACTTCGTTACGTGCGTAGGCAATGTTGTTCGCAATCGTATCGTTGAATAAATGGACATTCTGAGAAACCAAACCAACCTGATTACGCAAAGAGCTCAGCGTATATTCGCGCAAATCATGACCATCCAGCAGGATCTCACCTTCTTGGATGTCATAAAAGCGCGTCAGCAAGTTTGCAATGGTTGATTTACCCGACCCCGAGCGCCCAACTAAAGCGACGGTTTTGTTAGCAGGAATTTTGAAGCTAACGTTCTTAAGCGCAGGTGCACCTTTACCGTTATAGCTAAAGGTGACATTACGAAACTCCACGTCACCCTTCGCACGCTCAACTTCCAGCTTACCGGTATCTTTTTCTTGCTCAAGATCCAAAATTGCAAACAGCGTTTGACAAGCAGCCATACCGCGCTGGAATTTGGCATTCACGTTAGTCAATGACTTCAGTGGGCGCATCAACGCAATCATCGAGGAAAACACAACCGTGATAGTACCCGCGGTTAGCGTTTCCATCACTGACGGAACACTGGCAGCATAAAGAACGAATGCCAAAGCAAAAGAGGCGATTAATTGGATAACCGGATCTGATACTGAAGAGGCAGCCACCATCTTCATATTCTGCTGACGCATCCAGTTACTGGTTTTGTCAAAGCGCTTGCTTTCGACTTTCTGTCCGCCAAAAATCAGCACCTCTTTGTGCCCTTTCAGCATCTGCTCCGCGCTGGTGGTCAGCGTACCCATGGTGTTCTGCATATTCTTACTGATATTGCGGAAACGCTTCGACACCATACGAATGGCAATGGAAACCACTGGGGCAATCACGATAAGAATAAGGGATAGCTGCCAGCTGTAGTAAAACATCATGCAGAACAGCGCGATGATGGAAGCACCTTCACGCACAACCGTGATCAAAGCATCCGAAGACGAAGAAGCCACCTGTTCTGAGTCATAGGTGATGCGCGATAACAGCGTACCCGTGGACTGTTGGTCAAAGAATGAAACCGGCATCCCCATCATATGGCTGAATAAGCGACGACGCATATTCATCACCACTTTGCCAGCCACCCAAGAAACACAATAGCTAGAGATGAAACTGGAAATCCCACGGACAATCATCAATCCAATAACGACGAATGGCATCCATTTCAGAATATCGGTCCCTGTCTTGCCAAAACCATCATCCAATAATGGCTTTAACAAGGAGAGCATGTAGGCATCACTACCCGCGTTAATTACCAGAGCAATCGACGCAACAATTAGGCCTGCCTTGAAAGGAGAGATCGATGGCCATAAGCGACGAAATGTTTGCCAGGTCGAAAGATCTTTGTCATTCAGCATTTAGTTAACCAGCTTTGGAAGAAATAGCGGATCATTTTACTCATTATGTCCTCTTACGCCAAACCAACCGTGATACCAACGTGGATTTAATTGTGTTTTTAGTTCACTTATTCGCCACCCTGATGGTTTTACAGTCATAATGACCTCACCAGAGTGAGCGGTATCATGCCATTTAACCTGTTGACCTCTATAACGCTCAACAACTTTAGGTGACGGAAAGTGCCATGGTGAATAGCGAGCAGATGAACTCAACGCATTTTCTGGCTTTATCGTTCGCAGCAGCAAACTACTCGAAGAGGTATTACTTCCATGGTGGGGAACCTGTAAAACATCCGCGACAAGCCGTTTTCTCCAACGTTGAACTATCTTTACCTCTGTTTCTTTTTCTATATCACCCGTCAGTAAAAGTTTACGTCCTCTTCTCTCAACCAAAATAACACAAGAGTCATTATTCTTAGGCTCTGAAACAGCTCTGGGCGGCCACAAGACTGTAAAATTAATACCTTGCCATTGCCAACGGCTACCTATGTAACAGGCAAAATCTTTGAAATCTGGACTACGGACCCACGCGGATGGAAACGCTTGCTGCAATGATGCCCTCCCCCCACTATGGTCAGAGTCTCTGTGGCTAATAATGATTCCGTCCAGTGCGAGCCCGTGCCAGCGTAGGTAAGGAATAATTTCACTGCTGGCTACATCTCCCCCTTCCCACTTATTTCCCGTATCGTATAAAAGAGCTCTTCCCTGTCGTTCAATCGCTATCGATAGCCCATGACCGACATCGAACATATGAACGCGCCATTCATCTTCACTCGTCTTTTGCATACTAACAAAAGCCAGAAACACGCTGATCTGAACTAGCCCCCACAACAGTAAACCGCGCTTAGAAAAAGAGCGCACCGCTATAAATAGCATTAGCACACTCAGGCTAATCCAAACATCGCGCTCACTCATATCAACCCACAATGTCGGTAGATGGGCAAGCACCCACTGCATTCTATCAAGCAAAAAACCGGCCACATGCCAAGCATCGAAAGGATCGGCTCCCCAGAGCGTGGCAAGCCCTAGTAATATCATCGGCACAACAAGATAGGTAACAAGAGGTACAGCAATAAAATTAGCCCACAGAGCGCCACCGCTAACACCGTGAAATAGGTAAATTTGTACAGGCATCAAACACAGAGCGATGCCCAACTGCAAATGCAACAATCTTAGCCCAATATACCTTTTGGCGATCGTAAAACGTGCCGGTAACGGGGCAAACCAATACCAAAACAATAAGCTAGTCACAGCAACCACAGATAACCAAAAACTATCTGATAAGAGTAGCAATGGCTCACATACCACCATCAAGCACACCACGCTGAAGAGGGATTTTCTTGGTGATATAAAGCGTCCAAAGCAACGGTAGCCCGCAATGATCACCATTGCTACCCCTACTCGTACCGCCGGAGGATTAGCACCAGCCAGCCAAACATAGACCCACCCCACACTAACCATCATAAACAACGGAAAATAGGGATGGATCCAGCGTAGCGGGAAACACCATTGCAGAGCGCGAGCCCCGTACCATCCCAGCATCGCTGCCAAAGCAATATGTAATCCAGAGATAGCCAACAAATGAGACAAACCGCTCATGCGAAAAAGCGAATTCTGACTATCTGTAAGCAACGCCCGTTCACCAAAAGCTAGAGCAATGATAATTGACTTCGAGGGTGTATCAGGCACAACTGAAAGCGTTTGGCTTATCATCTTTTGCCGCCAACTGCATTCGTGCGATAGCTTCTCATAAGCCGTTGGCGCACCCTGCAACACAATATGATGGCTCACTGAATTTCGCTGGGCATCGTAGCCACCTTGATTCAGCCGACCATGTACAGGTCGCAAATTGGCGACCAACGACCAACGTTGGCCTGAGCAAAAAGGATTATGCACAGAGTCCCAAAACAGCGTGGTATCAAATCTATGTCTTACTGATGTGCCATTTATCGCGGCGACACGAAACACCACCTTCTCCTGCAGCGATACGCTATCTAAGGCTACGCTAATGACTTCCCCTGTATAATTTGCAGCGTGGTTGATTGGATATTGCAGAGGCTCCAATACACGTTGTGCGCAGCTAATACCCCAAACCACGCCTAGCGTGATAAGTGCTGCCTTAAACACCATAGCCGAGTGATGAAATACAATAATCACTGCCACGGGTAACAAGCCATAGACCAAGGGCAATGCGGGTATCGAGGGAAGAAACATCAAGGACACGCAGCCAAAAGCGAGGTACTGAAGGCTTTCATCAAGAGTAATTCGCATCTGTGTTCCTTCACCGCGCTATCTAATAGGCATCTTGCCTCAATCAAACAAAAGCGAAATGGGCTACGCTAATCGATGCGAAAGTGGCTGCAAAGAACGGTAGCAACACGGATGATATCGGCTTTTTATTGCGAAACGCTTCGCAAAAGAATGCCAAAAAAGCGCATCACGAAGGGGAATATTGAGAGGTAAACTTTAGACATGAAAACGGCACCCGAAGGTGCCGTTTTAGACTTTAAGCAAACTGCTTAAGCGTAGATGTTCGCCCGGTCACGTAGTTCTTTACCAGGTTTAAAGTGGGGAACGTATTTACCTTCCAGTTCCACTTTATCTCCCGTTTTAGGATTACGACCGACGCGGGGCGCACGGTAGTGAAGTGAAAAACTGCCGAATCCACGGATCTCAATGCGTTCACCGTCAGCAAGCGTTGTTGCCATATGCTCAAGCATTTCTTTCACTGCATCCTCAACGGCCTTCGCAGGCAGATGTGGTTGCTGGCTAGCAAGTCTTTCAATAAGTTCGGACTTGGTCATATTTCCTCCAAGCTATTTCCCCTCATTGGGGAACGCACTTTGCAGCTTAACTACCGTTACAGGGCGGCCGAAACCGCCCTCATCATTATTCGCCTTTAGCCGCTTTGAATGCTTCAGCCATAGCGTTAGAGAAGTTTGGTGCATCTTCCTGTTTGTTGCTGTTAACAGTTGCGATTGCATCTTTCTCATCAGCTTCGTCTTTAGCACGAACAGACAGGCTTACAACGCGATTCTTGCGGTCTACGCCAGTGAATTTAGCTTCAACTTCGTCGCCTACGTTCAGAACCAGAGTGGCATCTTCAACGCGGTCACGGGAAGCTTCAGAAGCACGCAGATAGCCTTCTACGCCATCAGCTAATTCAACTGTAGCACCTTTAGCGTCAACTGCAGTGACTTTACCAGTAACAATTACACCTTTCTTATTCATAGAGATGTAGTTGTTGAATGGATCTTCTGCCAGTTGTTTAACACCAAGGGAGATACGCTCGCGCTCTGCATCAACCTGCAGAACAACTGCTGCGATTTCGTCGCCTTTCTTGTATTCACGAACTGCTTCTTCGCCTGCAACGTTCCAGGAGATGTCAGACAGGTGAACCAGGCCATCGATGCCACCGTCCAGGCCGATGAAGATACCGAAGTCAGTGATTGACTTGATTTTACCTTCAACGCGGTCGCCCTTGTTGTGGGTTTCTGCGAACAGCTGCCATGGGTTAGATTTGCACTGCTTCAGACCCAGGGAGATACGACGACGTTCTTCGTCGATATCCAGAACCATAACTTCCACAACATCACCAACGTTAACAACTTTGGATGGGTGGATGTTTTTGTTGGTCCAATCCATTTCGGAAACGTGAACCAGACCTTCAACGCCTTCTTCGATTTCTACGAAGCAGCCGTAATCAGTCAGGTTAGTCACGCGACCAGTCAGTTTGGTACCTTCTGGATAACGCTTAGCGATAGCAACCCATGGATCTTCGCCCAGCTGTTTCAGGCCCAGAGATACACGAGTACGTTCGCGGTCGAACTTCAGCACTTTAACAGTGATTTCGTCGCCAACATTCACGATCTCGCTTGGGTGCTTAACGCGTTTCCAAGCCATATCAGTGATGTGCAGCAGGCCGTCAACACCGCCCAGATCAACGAATGCGCCGTAGTCAGTCAGGTTCTTAACGATACCCTTAACTTCCATACCTTCTTGCAGGTTTTCCAGCAGTTGATCGCGTTCTGCGCTGTTCTCAGATTCGATAACGGCACGACGAGAAACAACAACGTTGTTGCGTTTCTGGTCCAGCTTAATGACTTTAAACTCAAGCTCTTTGCCTTCGAGGTGCAGAGTGTCACGTACCGGACGAACGTCTACCAGAGAACCTGGCAGGAATGCACGGATACCGTTCAGCTCTACAGTGAAGCCACCCTTAACTTTACCGTTGATAACACCGGTAACAGTTGCAGCTTCTTCGTAAGCTTTTTCCAACGTGATCCAAGCTTCATGACGCTTAGCTTTCTCACGGGACAGCTGAGTTTCACCGAAGCCGTCTTCAACTGCATCCAGAGCAACATCAACTTCGTCGCCTACCTGAATTTCCAGTTCGCCCTGTGCGTTTTTGAACTGTTCTGCTGGGATTGCAGACTCAGATTTCAGACCAGCGTCAACCAGTACGATATCTTTGTCGATAGCAACAACAACGCCACGAACGATGGAACCCGGGCGGGTTTCGATTGTTTTTAAGGATTCTTCAAAGAGTTGAGCAAAAGATTCAGTCATATTGATAATCTTCAGGATTCTTTATTTTAACGTCCATCAGGCATCCTGCTAGATGGGGTTGTTTAACATGCCCCGCGACAATCCATAGCGGCAGGGAGGGTAATATTATACATCGTTCAGCAATATTAGCTGAACAAATTTATCAATAACAACAATAGCCATAATGTAGTTTAACATTATGGCTATCGGCTTATCCTTATCGGTAAGCTCGACTTCCCACTTTACTCAGCAGGAAGATGTAATGTCTGCTTGGCATAAGCCAACGCTTTTTCAATCACTTGCTCAATAGACATCTGGGTTGAATCCAGCATCAGCGCATCCTGCGCAGGAACAAGCGGAGCCACGGCACGATTACGATCGCGATAGTCGCGTTCTTTTATCTCGTCCAAAAGGCGGTCAAAGTTAACACTAAACCCCTTCTCCTGCAACTGAAGCATGCGGCGGCGAGCACGTTCTTCAGAGCTGGCATCAAGGAAAATTTTCACGGGTGCATCTGGGAAAACCACGGTTCCCATATCGCGGCCATCCGCAATAAGTCCTGGGAACTCACGGAACGCACGTTGGCGACGCAATAACGCTTCTCTTACGCGAGGGAAAGCCGCAGCCTGAGACGCCGTGCTTCCTACCGATTCAGTACGAATTTCATTACTGACGTCCTCACCTTCCAGAATAACCTGCAACTGACCATTCTGTGCCACAAAACGCACGTCGAGGTGAGCGGCTAAGGGCACTAAAGCCTCTTCGGACGTGATATCAACTTGATGATGCAACGCAGCCAGGGCAAGCACACGATAAATCGCGCCGGAGTCTAAAAGACACCATCCCAAAGATTCAGCTAACGCCTTACACAAAGTCCCTTTACCCGCACCGCTCGGCCCGTCAACGGTAATTACCGGAGCTATTGCCGTCATTTTTCTCTCCTTTTTGGGGAAACATCTGTCCACGTAGACATGATCTATGAAGACTTGGGTATGTTCTGCTATGACTCGACTGCCATCAGGTCGACATTAAATGATTGAATTGACCATAGCGGAACACGCTCACATCGAACGGCGCGCATTATACGCTTATCAGCGCTTTACTGTTACCCCAAGCAGTGCTGGTTGCTGGAAAAACTCCCAGTCATAGACATAGATAGATCTGAATAGTTTAGGCGAAAGCCGCGAGGTGGGGCGCAATTCATTCCGGCTAATCGGTTGCGTGCACACAATGGACTGATTTAGCGCTGATGCAAAATGGAAGAGGCCCGCATAACGCAGGCCTTATTTTCGGATTAGTACTAATGACTTAAGCGTTCAAACTGCTGGAAATAATCAGGAAAAGTTTTCGCCGTGCACTTAGGATCTAAAATTGTTACGGGCGTATCCGACAGCGCAATCAGAGAAAAGCACATCGCCATACGGTGATCGTTATAGGTACCAATTTCCGCCACCTTTAAATGCACAGGCGGAACCACACGAATGTAATCTTCCCCCTCTTCCACCTCAGCGCCCACTTTGCGTAGTTCGGTCGCCATGGCTGACAAGCGATCGGTTTCCTTAACGCGCCAGTTATAGATGTTGCGGATAGTGGTTGGCGCGTCGGCAAAGAGCGCTGTTGTCGCGATCGTCATTGCCGCATCAGGAATATGGTTCATATCCATATCAATACCGTGCAGCTCACCGCGGGTACACTCTATAAAATCATCACCCCACGTTATTTTCGCACCCATTTTTTCTAGCACGTCAGCAAAGCGGATATCACCCTGCACGCTGTTTTTACCAATGCCCGTCACGCGAACTGTGCCACCTTTAATTGCGGCGGCGGCAAGGAAATAAGACGCAGACGATGCATCCCCCTCAACCAGATAATCCCCTGGAGAAACATATCCCTGCCCGCCGGCAATGCGGAATGTCTGATAATTTTCGTTTTCAACGTTAACGCCAAAGGTATGCATCAACGCCAATGTAATATCGATATAAGGCTTAGAAACAAGGTCGCCTTTAATTGAGATGACGGTATCGTGCTGCGCGAGGGGAGCCATCATCAGCAACGCGGTCAAAAACTGGCTGGAAACAGAACCGTCCACCTCAATATCGCCGCCGATATAGCCACCGCGCAAACGCAGCGGGGGATAGTTTTCCTGCTCGAGATAATCGATCTGCGCCCCACCTTGGCGTAATGCATCCACTAAATGCCCAATCGGGCGCTCTTTCATTCTTGGCTCGCCGGTGAGAATAATGTCGCTCTCACCGAGGCATAGCGCCGCAGCCAGCGGGCGCATCGCCGTTCCTGCGTTACCTAAAAATAGCTCTAGTGGACTCTTAGCCTGTAAAACACCGCCGTTTCCTGTGATTTCACAGCGAGTATGGTTGTCTGACAGTTGGAAATGAATTCCCAGCTGTTTGAGTGCGGTCAACATATGACGCACATCATCGCTATCCAACAAATTATGTAAACAAGTCGTTCCACTTGCCAACGCAGCCAACAGCAGAGCTCGGTTCGAAACGCTCTTAGAACCGGGTAAATTTATCTCACCAGAAAAGTGTTCAATGGGTTGTAACGTCAGGGAATCCAGCATAAAAATCACTCCAAATATTCAGTTAATGCAGCAAGTCCCATCGCTGCAAATAAATCATTACACCGTTGTACCGTTTTTCGTGACAGCTGTCATCTTTCTTGAACAGTAATAAAAAACCCCGGCTCGCCGGGGTTTGCAATCAATTCAGCGCAAATTAACCATGACGGCGTTCAAAATCAGCCATGAAATCGGTTAATGCCTTAACGCCTTCAATGGACATCGCATTATAAATAGATGCTCGCATCCCCCCCGCCACGCGATGGCCTTTCAATGCCTGAAGGCCAATTGCTTTCGCTTCTTGTAGGAACACAGGGTCCAAGGCGGGATTGGCCATCTGGAACGGCACATTCATGCGTGAACGGTTCTGAGGCGCCACGCCGTTGCGATAGAAGTCGCTGCGGTCGATAGCGCTGTATAAAAGATCAGCTTTCGCTTTGTTGCGTTTTTCCATTTCAACTAGCCCGCCCTGCTCTTTCAGCCACTTAAATACCATGCCTGAGAGATACCATGCAAAAGTAGGAGGCGTGTTAAACATAGAGTCGTTTTCAGCTAAAACGGTGTAATCGAGGATAGAAGGCAGTTCTTTACGCGCTTTGCCGAGTAGGTCCTCACGCACAATCACCACCGTGATCCCCGCAGGGCCGATATTTTTCTGTGCGCCAGCGTAGATCACACCATAGCGGCTAACGTCGATTGGGCGAGAAAGAATCGTCGATGAGAGATCGGCAACGACGATTTTGTCGCCAAAGTCTGGCTCTTCATCAATGGCAATCCCATCGATGGTTTCGTTCGGGCAGTAATGGACGTAGGCGGAGTCATCTTGCAAAACCCACTCACGCATCGGTTTGATTGCCTGTCGGCCTTGAGCGTCGGTGGTCGTGATATCAAACACATGCGGCGTACAATATTTTTGCGCTTCTTTTACGGCGCTGTGTGCCCAATAGCCACCATCCATATAATCAGCAGCGGTTTTATCACCCAACAGGTTTAGAGGAACCGCCGCGAACTGTGCACGCGCGCCGCCGTGACAGAACAAAACCTTGTAGTTATCAGGTACGTTCATCAAGGAGCGTAAATCCTGCTCGGCTTGTGCGGCGACCTGCATAAACTCTTTTCCGCGGTGACTGATTTCCATGACCGAAGTGCCTAAGCCATTCCAGTTACACAGCTCTTGTTCTGCACGACGCAATACCTCTACTGGCAACATTGCTGGGCCAGCACTAAAATTGTACACCTGTGTCATTTCCCCTCACCGCTCTTCGCTATGTTTATTAGACAATGTTTCTTGTTCACTCAAACTCTGCTCATACAGGCAACGACACTAGGCCACTGGCGCTCTGCCGAGGTTAATTTGCAGAAATTGATAGGTAATTTATTCACAACCAATTTACTTTATTCTTCGGTTTTATCATTCAGCAGTCTTGCCTGCAATGGTTATCGATAGCTGTCCCCAATCAGACCAACAAAGTATCACCAGACCATGCAGGAATATTGAGAAATAAAGTTCTGCATCAACGAGGTAACCCACAATTTTTATACTTTTTTAACTCTTTTTTTAGTTAACACGCCTGTTATTGTAGGCCTTAACCCACGAGTGATTTCCACAACGAGAACACGTTGGCTGGCGGATGTCCGCCAGATATTCAATCAAACTGCACTCGCTACAGGCGTACTTGCCCGGCTCACAAATTTTATTGAGTTTGGTAATACAGGTGTTTGGTAATACGGGGAGACCATAGCGCACCGATTCTTCGTCAAAGAAATAGACGCTAATAGCCCCATTCACTTCCAGTATCGCTAACCGAACCTGCCCTAAATGCTCAACACCTTCTAGCCTGAGCTCCATAAAAAATTCGTCATGTGTGATATTTTCGCGTTTGATCGTATCCCAAACCAGCGTACCGTCGCTGATAATCACCAAGGGCTTCCCTTCCATCCATGTCTGGATCTTCTCACTTTTAGACATCAACAGTGTGGATAAGCGATAGAGCAGCATAATACAGATGAAAACGGTCAATACCGGCAGCATGGGCACATCGTCATAAAAAGCCACGTCACCCGCAGCAGACCCAAGGGTTAAAATAACGATCACTTCGAACAGAGACATCTGCCGAACGCCACGCCGCCCAGTCATTTTCAGAAATAAAAATACAAGCAAGAAAGTGAACAAGCATCGCACCGCCACTTCTGCAAGGAAGTCGGGGGGCGCTTTGTCAAAAGCCATACGTTTTAAATCAAAGGATTGCATCGGGAAGGATGTCCATTTGCCTGAGGTATGAATACAGCTTAGTCGGCAAAAGAACGAAGGGGAGCTTAAAACTCCCCTTTTAATTTAATAGGAACTAGTACTGATTAAACATCTGTTGGATCTGCTTAGGATCTTTAGTTTGCGTTAAAGCTAACTGCAGCAGCACACGTGCTTTTTGTGGATTTAACGTTCCAGAGGCAACAAAGCCATATTTCACATCATCGACTTCAGCATCTTCGGTGGTTGAGCCGGAAGGCACTCGCGATGAACGCACCACAGCCACACCGTTGTGTGCCGCTGTCGCCAAGGTGTCAAAAATAGACTTATACAGGTTCCCGTTACCTACACCGGCACTGACGATCCCCTGATACCCTGCTTCAAGTAGTGCTTTCGCAGGTAAATCTGAAGCATTGGCATAGTTGTAAACGATGCCCACTTTTGGCAACGAAGTGAGTTTGCTGACATCAAATGGCGTTTGTGTCGTGTGCTTACGCTCAGGCGCTCTCTGATAATCGACTTTGCCATTATGAATATAGCCCAATGGGCCATAGTTAACGGCTTGGAAGGTTTGTACACCCGTCGTGTTGGTTTTGGTCACATCACGGCCATCCAACACGGTGTCGTTCATCGCAACCAATACGCCACGTTTAGCCGAGGCAGGATCGGCAGCAGTGACAACCGCATTGTACAGGTTGAATGGGCCGTCCGCGCTCATGGCCGTTGATGGACGCATCGCCCCCACCATTACCACAGGCTTATCACATTTGACGGTTAAATCGAGGAAATAGGCGGTTTCTTCCATGGTATCGGTGCCGTGCGTAATCACGAAACCATCGGTTTTGTTGCAATCCGCGTTAATTTTCTTCGCCAGTTTTAGCCAAACATCGTCATTCATATCCTGCGAACCGATGCTCACCACCTGCTCGCCTTTGATATTCGCGATATCTTTAAGCTGTGGCACGGCATCGACTAAGGATTCCACACCTACTTTACCGGCTGTATAATTTGATTTTGTTGCCGAATCACCGCCGCCTGCGATGGTTCCGCCGGTTGCCAAAATAGTGACATTTGGCAACGCAAAAGCTGCGCCACTAAACCCTGAAACCAACAGCGCTAGCAAGCTTACTTTGACCAACTTCATTCGATTTCTCCTCTTAGATAACTGCATGAATTATCTTCTATATCCATAAAAAAAATGTGACATTACTTATGGTTATGGAATTCATGGAGGAATAGGCTAAAAAAACGTATCATGCCGTTTTTTGCAGCTAACCAAGTGACTCAAATGACACAGACCTATATTCCCGGCAAAGATGCCGCGTTGGAAGACTCTATCGCACGCTTCCAACAGCAATTGACCGATCTCGGGTTCAATATTGAAGAAGCCTCTTGGCTGAACCCTGTCCCCCACGTTTGGTCTGTTCACATCCGCGATCGTGATTGCCCGCTTTGCTTTACCAACGGTAAAGGCGCCAGCAAAAAAGCAGCTCTGGCCTCTGCGTTAGGGGAATACTTTGAGCGCTTGTCGACCAACTATTTCTTCGCCGATTTCTACCTTGGACGCGAAATTGCCGAAGGCGACTTCGTTCATTACCCGAATGAAAAATGGTTCCCTATCCCAGCCGATGACAGTCTGCCAGAGGGCATTCTGGATGAACGCCTGCATGCATTTTATAATCCGGAAGGAGACGTAGGGGCGCAAGATCTCATTGATCTACAATCCGGCAATGTCGATCGCGGTATCTGTGCGCTGCCATTCACGCGTCAGTCCGATCAGCAAACCGTCTACATCCCAATGAATATTATTGGCAATTTATACGTTTCTAATGGGATGTCTGCGGGTAACACGCGCAATGAAGCACGTGTTCAAGGCCTGTCGGAAGTTTTCGAGCGCTACGTCAAAAATCGTATCATCGCCGAATCTATTAGCCTGCCTGAAATTCCGGCAGAGGTTCTAAATCGTTATCCTGAAGTGGTCGAAGCCATCGCTAAACTGGAACAGGAAGGCTTCCCAATCCTCTCCTACGATGCCTCACTGGGCGGTAAATATCCGGTGATCTGCGTTGTACTGTTTAACCCTGCCAACGGTACCTGTTTCGCCTCCTTCGGCGCTCACCCTGACTTTGGTGTCGCATTAGAGCGTACCGTTACTGAACTACTACAGGGTCGCAGCCTGAAAGATTTGGATGTGTTTACCGCCCCTACCTTCGATGACGAAGAGGTCGGCGAGCACGCCAACCTAGAAACACACTTCATTGATTCAAGCGGTTTGATCTCTTGGGATATGTTCAAGCAGGACGCTGACTATGAGTTTGCCGACTGGTCGTTTAAAGGCACGACGGAAGAAGAATTCAGCACTCTGATGAACATCTTCGAACAGGAAGATAAAGAAGTTTATATCGCCGACTACGAGCACCTCGACGTTTATGCTTGTCGCATCATCGTGCCGGGCATGTCTGACATTTATCCTGCTGAAGATCTCCTGTTAGCGAATAACAGCATGGGCGCCCATCTGCGCACACAGCTACTACAGCTGCCAGCGTCAAATCTAAGTAAAGAAGAGTATCTGCAAATCATCGAGCAGCTTGATGATGAAGGATTAGACGACTTTACCCGCGTGCGTGAACTACTCGGCATTGCGACGGGCAAAGACAATGGCTGGTATACCCTGCGCGTTGGCGAACTGAAAGCCATGCTGGCTCTGGCCGGTGGAGATCTGGAGCAAGCGCTGATATGGACCGAGTGGACCCAAGATTTCAACGCCTCGGTATTCAGTCCTGAACGCGCTAACTTCTATCGTTGCCTGCAAACCTTGCTGCTACTGAGCATGGAAGAGGAACGAGATCCCGCACAGTACTATCAGGCATTCAGCCGCATGTATGGCTCAGAGACATTAGAAGCCGCCTCTGCGGTTATCGCAGGCGAAGAGCGTTTCTATGGCCTACCGGCCGTAGATGATGACTTGAAAGCGCTGCCTGCGCATCAGGCGCTCTTGCAGGCTTATCAAAAGTTGCAAGCCGCTAAGCGTCGTTACTGGGCTAAGTAACACGCACCCTTCTGTTCCCCTGCCCAAGATGAGGTGCAGGGGTTCTTCACAACCTATCTTCATCAATACTGACCTATTCATCCTCAATAACGCATTTATCATCACAGCAAAATTCACCCAACAGCTACTATAGAGACAGAGAAATAATCCTGCGTTTTCCTTTATAGCCTTTTATATAGGGAAACATAGAGAAAGAACGATTAGGCTAGCGGGGATTTATCCGAATTATGACGATATTTGTAATTAAATTGTTATTTATAAGTGCGAGTATTATTGGCATTGCAAAATAATATCTTCAGTTTGATCGAATTCTTAGGTGATTTTTTTACTTTTAATAAAAGCTGTTAGCTTCTAAATTCAACTTACAGTGTAAATATTAAAAAATATTTTTCCTTTTGAATTCAATGGGTTTATCATTTAACTTACTGTTTTTAGGGGTATTTTGGGCAGGTTAGTTCTGCGCATCATGATCCAAATCAATTTTTGCCGTATACTGCTTTGTTAGTATCTCGGCGCTGATTAATATTAAGAGAGAGTTAGTGTGAAAGCTGACAACCCCTTTGATCTACTACTACCAGCAGCAATGGCCAAAGTGGCCGAAGATGCTGGCGTTTATAAAGCCACTAAGCACCCGCTGAAGACTTTTTATTTAGCGATCACGGCTGGTGTCTTCATTTCTATTGCTTTCGTTTTCTACATCACCGCAACAACCGGCACTGCGGGTGTTCCATTTGGTTTTGCCAAACTGGTTGGTGGTATCTGTTTCTCTCTTGGCCTGATGCTTGTTGTGGTTTGCGGGGCTGACCTGTTCACTTCAACCGTATTAATTGTTGTCGCCAAAGCTAGTGGCCGCATTACCTGGAAACAGTTGGGGCTTAACTGGCTAAATGTCTATGTAGGTAACCTGATTGGTGCGCTTTTCTTTGTTGCACTGATGTGGTTTGCCGGCGAGTACATGACAGCCAATGGCGCATGGGGTCTCAATGTGCTGCAAACCGCCGATCATAAGTTGCATCATACTTTTGTTGAAGCTGTTTGCCTCGGGATCCTCGCTAACTTGATGGTTTGTCTGGCTGTCTGGATGAGTTATTCCGGTCGTAGCCTGATGGACAAAATGTTCGCAATGGTTCTTCCGGTGGCGATGTTTGTTGCCAGCGGTTTTGAACACAGTATTGCAAACATGTTTATGATCCCATTAGGGATTGTAATTAAGAATTTCGCAGCACCTGAATTTTGGCAAGCCGTAGGCGCTGCACCAGAACAGTTCTCTAACCTAACCGTTAGCCACTTCATTACCGATAACCTGATCCCTGTCACGATCGGGAATATCATCGGCGGTGGTCTACTGGTTGGTTTGACATACTGGGTTATTTATCTGCGCGGTGGCGATAAGCACTAATAAGAGCTTTTTACCGCAGCGCCGGGTTTACGAAGAAATCCACACTAGAAGGTAGGTGTTAAATGTCCGAGCTTAATGAAAAACAAGCAGCCGCATGGGAAGGTTTTACTAAAGGCGACTGGCAGAATGAAGTCAACGTTCGTGATTTCATCCAGAAAAACTACACCCCGTATGAAGGTGACGAATCCTTCCTGGCTGGCGCTACTCAAGCGACGACCAACCTGTGGGATAAAGTCATGGACGGTATCAAAATTGAAAACCGTACCCATGCTCCGGTTGATTTCGATACCAACGTAGCTGCAACCATCACCTCTCATGATGCTGGTTACATCAGCAAAGACCTGGAACAAATCGTTGGTCTGCAAACTGATGCACCTCTGAAACGTGCTCTGATTCCGTTCGGCGGCATCAAGATGGTTGAAGGTTCATGTAAAGTTTACGGTCGTGAACTTGATCCAATGATCAAGAAAATCTTCACCGAATACCGTAAAACGCACAACCAGGGCGTGTTTGACGTTTACACCAAAGACATCCTGAACTGCCGTAAATCTGGCGTCCTGACCGGTCTGCCTGATGCGTATGGCCGTGGCCGTATCATCGGTGACTACCGTCGTGTTGCCGTTTACGGTATCGACTTCCTGATGAAAGACAAATACGCTCAGTTCCAATCACTGCAGACCAAACTGGAAAACGGTGAAGATCTGGAAGCGACTATTCGTCTGCGTGAAGAGATTGCCGATCAGCATCGCGCTCTGGGTCAAATCAAAGAAATGGCTGCCAAATACGGCTGCGATATCTCTGGTCCAGCTAAAAACGCCAAAGAAGCTGTACAGTGGACTTACTTCGGCTACCTGGCTGCGGTTAAATCTCAGAACGGTGCTGCAATGTCCTTCGGTCGTGTGTCCAGCTTCCTGGATATCTACATCGAACGTGACCTGAAAGAAGGCAAACTGACTGAAGAAGAAGCTCAGGAACTGATTGACCATCTGGTTATGAAACTGCGTATGGTTCGCTTCCTGCGTACTCCAGAATACGATGAGCTGTTCTCTGGTGACCCAATCTGGGCAACTGAATCTCTGGCTGGTATGGGTCTGGACGGTCGTACTCTGGTTACCAAAAACAGCTTCCGTTTCCTGAACACCCTGTACACCATGGGTCCATCTCCAGAGCCAAACATGACCATTCTGTGGTCTGAAAAACTGCCTCTGGCGTTCAAGAAATTCGCGGCTAAAGTTTCTATCGACACCTCATCTGTACAGTATGAGAACGATGACCTGATGCGCCCTGACTTCAACAATGATGACTACGCAATTGCTTGCTGCGTAAGCCCAATGATTGTTGGTAAACAAATGCAGTTCTTCGGTGCTCGTGCAAACTTGGCTAAAACCATGCTGTACGCAATCAACGGCGGCGTTGACGAAAAACTGAAAATGCAGGTTGGCCCTAAAGAAGCACCAATGATGGATACCGTACTGGACTATGACAAAGTCATGGAACGTATGGATCACTTCATGGACTGGCTGGCTAAGCAGTATGTCACTGCTCTGAACATCATCCATTACATGCATGACAAGTACAGCTACGAAGCATCCCTGATGGCTCTGCATGACCGTGACGTATATCGTACTATGGCATGTGGTATCGCAGGTCTGTCTGTTGCTGCTGACTCCCTGTCTGCAATCAAATATGCAAAAGTAACCACTATTCGTGACGAAGATGGCTTGGCTGTCGACTTCGACGTAGAAGGTGAATACCCGCAGTTTGGTAACAACGACCCACGCGTCGATGACATCGCTTGTGATCTGGTAGAACGTTTCATGAAGAAAATTCAGAAACTGACTACTTACCGCAACGCGGTTCCTACTCAGTCTGTGCTGACCATTACCTCTAACGTGGTTTATGGTAAGAAAACGGGTAACACCCCAGATGGTCGTCGTGCTGGCGCTCCATTCGGTCCAGGTGCTAACCCAATGCACGGCCGTGACCAGAAAGGTGCTGTTGCCTCTCTGACTTCCGTTGCTAAACTGCCGTTTGCTTACGCTAAAGATGGTATTTCTTATACCTTCTCTATCGTTCCTAACGCTCTGGGTAAAGACGACGAAGTTCGTAAAGCTAACTTGGCTGGTCTGATGGATGGTTACTTCCACCATGAAGCTAGCATCGAAGGTGGTCAACACCTGAACGTTAACGTTATGAACCGCGAAATGCTGTTAGATGCGATGGAAAACCCTGAGAAATATCCTCAGCTGACCATCCGTGTATCTGGCTACGCTGTACGCTTCAACTCTTTGACCAAAGAACAGCAGCAGGACGTTATTACACGTACTTTCACACAGTCCATGTAATGCACTGCCCGCTTAAAATGGCATAAAATAAAGGCTCCACTTCGGTGGGGCCTTTTTAAAATGTGAGACAATAGCGTGCCGAGTATGCTCGTCCGTGATAAAAATGACATGATTTGACTGTTTTGCCGGATTGCTCTCAGCAACAGTTCGACTAATACTCAGAATATTTCTTTGCCGATGGAAATCAGGCAAAACAGTTATCAGCAAGATATGAACCTCTATGGTGTATATCATTGCCTTTTTAGACTGCTATTAATCAGTCAATTTTGGAGAAAACCCCGCAATGTCACTCAAAGGTCGCATCCACTCTTTTGAATCCTGCGGTACCGTAGATGGCCCAGGTATCCGCTTTATCACATTTTTCCAAGGCTGCCTGATGCGCTGCCTGTATTGTCATAACCGTGATACATGGGATACCCACGGTGGTACTGAAATCACCGTTGAAGATTTAATGAAAGATGTCGTGACCTATCGCCACTTTATGAATGCCTCCGGCGGCGGCGTTACCGCATCAGGTGGCGAAGCCATTCTGCAGGCGGAATTTGTGCGTGACTGGTTCCGTGCATGCAAAGAAGAAGGTATCCACACCTGTCTCGATACCAACGGTTTTGTTCGTCGTTATGATCCAGTCATTGATGAACTGTTGGATGTTACAGATTTGGTTATGCTCGACCTTAAGCAGATGAACGATGACATCCATCAGAATCTCGTCGGCGTATCTAACCATCGCACGTTGGAGTTTGCCCGCTATCTGGCAAAACGTAACCAGAAAACGTGGATTCGTTATGTTGTTGTTCCTGGTTGGTCGGATGATGATGCTTCTGCTCACCTACTGGGTGACTTCACGAAGGATATGACCAACGTCGAGAAAATCGAGCTTCTACCATACCATGAGCTAGGCAAGCACAAATGGGAAGCTATGGGTGAAGAGTACAAACTCGGTGGCGTAAAGCCACCTTCTCATGAAACGATGGAACGCGTAAAAAACATTCTCGAAAGCTATGGTCATAAAGTGATGTATTAATCATTAAAGCTCGCGGGCTGACATTTATTTCGTCAGCCCGCTTAATTATCAAGTTCGATACTATTTCATCCTTCCCTGCCTGTTTTTACTGCTCAACGCCGCCTTATTGATAATTGTTATTATTACCCCCTTGCCACTCTGAATACAAAACCAATTTATATCGCTAAAAACGCTTTAAAAATCGCTTTGTATGAGTAACTAACATTTAGTGTTTTATTCCAATCTAATCACGCAGGTTTGAATTATTTGGCTAATATTCCCAAGAGAATTTAAGTAATGTGATGAGATGGGGTGGATTATTAGACTTTCTTCTAAGCAGTGACTTCCCTGATTGGCACCGATACACTGCCCATACACCCGCAGAATATAGGTCTTAAAGAGAGGTCTTTAAATTCAATCTATTGCGGTGCTGTAAATACTTTTTTTCATACTGACTTGTGCCTGCACATTGCTGCAAACACCAGAGGTGGATGAATTAAATAAACACTATGGATAGCCTTTATACCTAGAAATTCGAGTTGTATGAAAGTGGCACGTTTGCCCCTAGTCGCATAGAGAATCATGTCACTAGAGGGAACACACCATGCCGATACGCATACAGTTTAAGTATGACAGGTATATTTATTTTTTCAGGCGCCCCATTACAGGTGCAATGTTACCGGAGGTTTTATGTCAATTGATGCAATTCTCGACCAACGCTGGCAGTTCTGCCACCAGCCACTGAGCTGGCGCCACGCGATCCATTTAGCCTGCCAACCGCTGATTAGCGAAAGCAAGGTGAATGCAAGCTACCCGCTGCATATCATCGATGCACTCAAGCAGGATAAACAGGACTTCGTGGTAAGCGAAGGTGTATTACTGGTCTTTGCCCAACCTGAACAGGGGGTTATCAGTAAACGCGGAGAAGCATCAGTGCTCAAGTGTGATAAACCGGTAGTGCTACAAAATGGCAGTGAAGTTAGCCTGATTATCGTACTGTCTGCTGGAACACAGAGCGAACTGAATAGCCTTCACCAACAAATCGAAGGTTGGCTTGAAATGAATAACTGTCGTGAGCATTTGATGCAGGCAACCAGCCAAAATATGCTGGGCTCGCGCATTCAAGCCGGAAGCCGCATGCACTAATTGCCGCTTTGGTATACAGCTACAAAAAACGCCCAAATGGGCGTTTTTTTATGCCAGAAAATCGAGAAGCTTATGCCGCAGGTAACGCATGGTGATGATCGGTTTTCTTCATCAGCATCAACAAATAAACCAGTGCAATACCGGCAATCATGACGAAAAGCACATCGTCGGAATATTGTTGCATCAACGCAGCGACCGTTGCAGGTCCTGCAAGGCTGCCAATGGTATAGCTCATCAGTAAGGCTTGATTCATGGCAACCAGCTCATGAGGTGCTGCGGTTTCGCAAGCCCACGACATCGCCACCGGATAAAGCGTAAAACCAGCACATCCCAGCGTAAAGAGCGCGGGTACTACACCATAATTCCCCAGCATCGCCATACAACCGAGAATAACCACGCTCACCTGCACGCGAAGAACCGCAATGCGGCCAAAACGATCGGCCAAACGTCCGATTGGCCACTGCCCCATAATCCCAGCACTCACCAGCAACGCCATCCACAGACCGACGTTAGCATCACTCATACCTTTATGGGCTAAATAAAGAGGCAGCAATCCATATAGTGAGCCTAATACTGCCCCTGAAATAACACACCCATGGATCCCGAGTCTCGCACTACGACGGCGCAGCATTGCCCACATTGGTACCGAAGCATGAGATTCAGGCCGTGCAAAGCGAGCGAATAGCAACGGCATTATCGCCAACACCATCAGCGATGTCGCCCAAGGCAGAACTTGCATCACGGCGGTAGGCACAACGCCAAGCATTAGTTGCCCAAGCACCGTACCGAGATAATAGACAGTCATATAAGCAGCTAACAGTTGTCCACGGTTCGCGTTGGTTCCGCTACGCAATAACGCGCTTTCAACCACCACCCATACCATAGCACAGCCAACACCGGCCAAGAAACGCAGCGCCAGCCAACTCCATATATCTGTAGAAAAACTCAGCGCCGCCGTTGAAAGTGCAAAGATGGCACAAGCGTAATGGTAGCTGCGGTTAAAACCAGAGTGCATAATGACAGCCCCAGCCACCAACGTCCCCACCAAATTCCCCATAAAATAGGAAGAACTCACCAACCCAACTTGCCAAGTAGGGAGTTGCTCATGGCTAAGCCACAATGGAACCAAAGTATTTAAAACCGCCATAGCAACGGTCAGCAGCAAAAGCCCGCAGAGCAATAAAAGCACTGGGCGAGAGTATGAAGACATTTGAATTTCGAACCGAACCGCATTGAGAAGTGGGCGCATCATGCCACTGGTGAATTAAAAGTCAATCGACTATAGATTAGGCATAGCACGATTTGTTAATACGTAAGTAAAAAAATTTATCTTTCTGACAAATTGGCTAATTTTGGACTTCCTGCCACCAGAGAAATATGTCCATGATAACAGGCCGTTTTGCATTGCCCACAGCCGTCGCAGAGGCTTTCAGCAAACGTTGGTTGAGCATTATCGTCAAAGTAAATCGCGTGAGATGAACAAGCTCGCTCACATAGCCGGCAATCATTATTGCCACGTCCAATGCAGCCTTTAGCAAATAGAGGCCTTAAGGCAGTATCCGATAAAATAAGTGGGGAAAGTGCCCCCGTTTTGCAAGATGTAGTGCAGTCATTGCATTTAGCGGTATCACAAGCTGAAAAATCGATTTGGAGCGCTGCTGCGCCGTCTTTGATTTCGATTAGACCGTAAGGACACGCTGCGATGCAGTCTCCACAGGCGGTGCACAAAGCAAGAAAAAGACGCTCCGCCACGGCCTGTGGTGGGCGTCCTATCGCTCGGCGCACAGATTCAAGTTCAACCTGCTGCTGCGCTCGCTTTCCAGCGCCAAGCAGCCCGCGAAAAAGACCACGGCGACTCACGATGTGGTGCGACATCCAAGCACGATAGTAGTCTTGATCTTTTTGCTCGCTCATTAGCGGTAAAGCTCACGTTCAGCAGGAACAATCGCTAACTGCTGCTGCCAGGTGGCTAGCGTCAACAGCGCTAATTCGGACAAACCTTGATAGAACGGGTGCCGTGCGTCTTGCATCATCAACGTTAAATAGCGAGTGCTCCACGGTAAAAGATGCACGGACAGAAAATCACTCAACGCCTGAGGATGCGATTCTGCTAGCCATGCGGCCATCATTAACATCAGGCCAAACTGATCTTCGGGTTCTTTCTGCCCTATTTGCCCTTCAATCAGATGTTCACGCATCCATTGGCGCAGTGCCAGCGTCGAGTCACCAAAAAGCACGCTCTCTTTATCCAGATACACAGAACCCCACGGAGGAGCCGGTAGCGCATACGGCCCAATAAACAAGCGCTGATGAGCATCTGTTAGCGACTCATCGGTCATAGCAGCCAATTTTGCCGCACATTGTTCAAGCTGTTGCATCGAGCCATAAGGCCATTCGCTGATCCACTCCGACGACGTGAGAATGTCGACTAATGGCGCACAAGTTTCACTTTCAGGGGAATAATAAAACAGAGCACCCAATGAACGTGCCGAGATTGCAATATCTTGAAGCTGTTGAGGTTGTAACATGAAGATACCAAATCAGTTTTAATGCAAAGTAGATGAGACGATGAACGTGAGTTCACTAAAGTGTGGAGCTCAGAAGTGAGCTCCACCGATATTATCATCAATACATCAAGGCGTTAACCGGCTACGGCCATGCCAACAGTCATGTGCAGACCGTAGAACATACCGCGCCCGATCAATTCACCCGCCACAACTAGCGCAAAACCAATCACCAGCCATGCAACCGACGGCGTTTTACCCTTAATCATTGGGCAGATCCAGCATCCAAGCCCTAAGACAAGCAGCGCTAAACGCCATGCCAGCAGAGTGCCAAACGCGGGGATTAACGCCGATGCCTGTTGTACAGAACTGTGGATCTCAGCGAGGCCAAAGCCTTGCATAGCAACCGCGGCTACGCTCACTAATACGGCTAACACGCTGATAACGGGCAGTAGTCGCATGCTACAACCTAAAACACCCGCCGCACGTAGCAGTAGAAAGCCCAGCAAAGGCCCACCGATCAGCATCGTCAACACAAACCCTAGCGTGGTGTAACCATTATGCCACGTGGGAACGGTATCGATCTGATATACGCGGCACATGGCATAGACAAACAGCAACCCCAAAACCATGGTGATCGCTAGCCAAAGTTTGCCTAATGCCGCAGGCATTTTGTTAAGCATCGCGAGGAGCCAATAAATCCCCCCCGCCGCAAAGAATACCGAGCCGCTGGCAATCTCGTTACTCAGGGCCGACTCACCGATGCGGTTAAGCGAATTAAACGCTCGCATCGGAGAACCCAAGTGCATTACAGAAGCAATAAAGGCAATCCCCATGAGTACCCAAAGAAAGAACATGCTGACATGCACTCGGCGCGTGAGCACCTCATCCAAACGACCCGCTATCAAGGCCAGCGCCATGATAATAAAGGCACCAACCACGCACTGCCCTAAAACCGTGAAAATCATCAACGGCCATTCATGCCATCCCATACCCATCTCAGACCTCCTTCGGATTTGCCAGATAACCGGTTGTATCTCCGACCGGACGACTGTTGGCATTAGGTTTTAATACGATGTTCGGCTTAGTGAAGTGCGCCGCAGGCAACGGAGCCACCTCTGCTAAGTCACCATATTTGGCGCGCAGTTCTTCAATCGGTGCTAAATCAAGCGCGCGCAGTGGGCAAGACTCAACGCAGATTGGCTTCTTACCTTCTGCCACGCGCTCGTAACAGCCATCACACTTGGTCATGTGCCCCTTCGCCTCATTGTACTGAGGAGCGCCATACGGGCAGGCCATGTGGCAATAGCGACAACCAATGCAAACCTCTTCATTGACGACGACAAAGCCATCCTCTCGTTTGTGCATCGCGCCGCTCGGACACACTTTGGTACAGGCAGGATCGCTACAGTGGTTACACGAAATGGAGAGATAATAGGCAAACACATTTTGGTGATACACACCGTTATCTTCCTGCCAGTCCCCCCCGCATATTCATAAATGCGGCGGAAGCTAACGTCTGGTGTCAAATTTTTAAAATCTTTGCAGGCCAGCTCGCAGGTTTTGCAGCCGGTGCAACGACTAGAGTCGATATAAAAGCCGTATTGCGTTGTCATCAGCTACTCCTTATGCCTTGGTGACTTGGACAAGATTCGAATGAGACGGGTTGCCTTTCGCTAATGGCGACGGACGCTGCGTGGTGAGCACATTTATCGACCCTGCGTGATCGACTCGATTTGCATCAGGGCTGTACCATGCGCCTTCGCCTAGTGCGACAACACCCGGCATCATTCTAGGGGTCACTTTGGCATTAATACGAACTTCGCCGCGCTGGTTGAAAATGCGCACGATATCGCCGTTGGCAATACCACGTTGTTTCGCATCTATTGGGTTAATCCACATCTCCTGACGGCAAGCTGCTTTCAATACGTCGACGTTGCCATAGGTAGAGTGGGTGCGCGCCTTATAATGGAATCCCGTCAACTGCAGTGGGAATTTTTCAACGAGCGGATCGTCATAGCCTTCAAAACCCGCGCTGTAAATCGGCAGAGGGTCAATGACATCGCCTTTAGCCAATTCCCACGTGGCTGCTTTTTCAGCGAGCTGCGTTGAATAAATCTCTATTTTGCCCGATGGGGTCGTCAGTGGATTAGCTACCGGATCCTCACGAAACGCCTTGTAAGCGACATGATGACCTTCGGGATCGCGCTGCTTATAAATCCCTTGCTGACGGAAATCGTCAAACGACGGCAGCCCTGGCATCGCTTGCTGAGACTGTTGATACAGATGGCGTAACCACTCTTCCTGAGTACGGCCTTCGGTAAATTGAGCTTCCACGTCCATGCGCTTCGCCAACTCACTGGTCATTTCGTAGATATTTTTGCATTCGAAACGAGGCTTGATGACCTGATCGGCAAAAATAACGTAAGACATGTTGCCCGCCGAAGCATCTAAACAGAAGTCCATTTGCTCCGACGCAGTACAGTCAGGCAGCAAGATGTCGGCGTATTTAGCCGAAGCGGTCATGTGGTTATCGATGACCACAATCATTTCGCACTTTTTATCATCTTGTAGAATGTCATGCGTACGGTTGATCTCAGAATGCTGGTTCACCAAACAGTTACCCGCATAGTTCCAGATCATCTTGATTGGCACGTCCAGCTTATCTTTGCCGCGCACCCCATCTCGCGTTGCTGTCATTTCGGGGCCACGTACAATCGCGTCCGTCCACATGAACATGGAAATACTGGTTTTAACCGGATTTTCCAGGGTCGGCATGCGAACAAAGTCGAGAGAATACGACCCTTCACGTGCACCACTATTGCCGCCGTGAATCCCCACATTGCCGGTTAAAATCGCCAACATAGAAATTGCGCGCGAAGCCAACTCGCCGTTTGAATGGCGCTGTGGCCCCCAGCCTTGTGAAATATAAGCGGGTTTAGCCGCGCCAATTTCACGAGCAAGCTTGATAATTTTATCCGCCGGAATACCCGTAATTGCTGCCGCCCACTCTGGCGTTTTGGCTACACCATCAGCCCCTAGGCCTAAAATGTAGGCTTTATAGTGGCCATTGGCTGGAGCTCCTTCCGGCATGGTTTTTTCGTCATAGCCAACACAGTATTTATCTAGGAATGCCTGATCGACCAAATCCTCGGTGATCATCACATGTGCTAAGGCAGAGGCTAACGCCGCGTCGGTACCTGGACGAATAGGAACCCATTCGTCTTCGCGTCCAGCGCCTGTATCGGTATAGCGCGGATCGATAATGATCATACGGGCATTAGATTTCTGTCGAGCCTGCTCCAGATAGTAAGTCACCCCGCCGCCGCTCATTCGCGTTTCACCAGGGTTATTACCAAATAGAACCACTAATTTACTATTTTCGATATCTGACGGACTATTCCCATCGGCCCAACCGCCGTAGGTGTAATTCAACCCTTCAGCAATTTGCGCTGTACTGTAATCGCCGTAATGATTCAGATAGCCGCCACAGCAATTCATTAGGCGAGCAATCAGAGTCGCCCCCGGCGGCCAAGAGCGTGTCATCGTACCGCCCAGCGTACCGGTGCCGTAGTTCAGATAGATAGCTTCGTTGCCATAGTCTTTAATGATGTGCTGCATACTAGCCGCGATGGTATCGAAGGCTTCTTCCCAGCTTATGCGTTTGAATTTACCTTCCCCACGCGCGCCAACGCGTTTCATGGGATATTTCAGACGGTCGGCGTTATAAACGCGACGACGCATAGAACGCCCACGCAAGCATGCGCGAACCTGATGCAAGCCCTCATAATTGTCGTCACCTGTGTTATCGGTTTCGACATATTTAATTTCGCCATCAACAACATGCATGCGTAACGGGCAACGGCTGCCACAGTTTACGGTACATGCACTCCAGATAACTTTTTCATCTTTTCCCAAAGATGTTGTGCCTGACTGAGCTGCTGCCTTACGGGCAAACGGCAGAGATAATCCACCACTCGCCGCAACTAAACCGCCGATAGCGCTGGATTTAACCAGCTTGCGGCGGCTCACCTGCGTAGACAATAAGCCTGTCTCTTTCGTATTTTTCATACAATACCCACTCAGTTTGCTTTCAAAACAAAAAATATGACTGAAAATTTTCTGACGAACGTCTATGCGTTTTTTTATTAGTCAGTAAAACGGAAAGTGGAGGTATTACGTAATTTGCTGTTTCAAGCGCGCTCACTGCGCCAGATAAAACATAAACTCGCAATTAATTGGAATGAAATTGAACAAATATCCGTATCCACTTTCTCAAATGGATAATACTTCTTTGGGAGTAAGTCATATTGTTTGATGTCAATAAACACTCGTAGAACGCAGGCACAGGTGGTTTATGTGATGCAATTAACAGCTTTTCAAAATCATAAACTTACGTTTGAGAATGCAAATCAATTAGCCATCGGCATCGATAAAGAAGCGAATAGATTGACCAGAAATAATTCTCACGATATTGAAATAGAACGGGGTTAAATATGACTATAAAAAGTGGCTTGAAAAACGTGGTAATTGAATAAATAGAGAAAGCAGTTATTTAGTTTATAAAAAAAGCGCCCGTAGGCGCTTTTACAAACATATTCGAGATTAACCGATATATTCTAAGCCATTCATGTATGGACGCAGAACTTCTGGTACCTGAATGCGACCATCAGCTTGCTGATAGTTTTCCAGTACAGCAACCAGCGTACGACCAACGGCCAAACCAGAACCATTCAGTGTATGCACCAAACGTGGTTTTTTGTCGGTTTTGTTACGGCAACGAGCCTGCATACGACGAGCTTGGAAGTCCCACATGTTTGAACATGAAGAGATTTCGCGGTAAGTGTTCTGAGCAGGAACCCAAACTTCCAGATCGTAGGTTTTGCTAGAGCCAAAGCCCATATCGCCCGTACACAGCAACACTTTACGGTATGGCAAGTTCAGCAGCTGCAGCACTTTTTCAGCATGACCGGTCAATTCTTCCAGCGCATCCATAGAGTCTTCTGGACGAACGATCTGAACTAACTCAACTTTATCAAACTGGTGCATACGGATCAGACCGCGAGTATCGCGACCATAAGAACCGGCTTCTGAACGGAAGCATGGCGTATGGGCAGTCATTTTCAGCGGCAGAGATTCTTCTTCCAGAATTTCGCCACGTACCAAGTTAGTAACAGGAACTTCAGCCGTCGGGATCAACGCATAGGTGCTGGAATCCGCTTCTTCTTCCAGTGGACGCGTGTGGAACAAATCGCCACCGAATTTTGGCAGCTGACCAGTACCATACAAAGTATCGTGGTTCACCAGATATGGAACATAGGTTTCCAGATATCCGTGCTGCTCAGTGTGCAGATCGAGCATGAACTGCGCCAACGCACGGTGCATACGCGCAATTTGGCCTTTCATGACAACAAAGCGCGCACCGGTCAGTTTAACGGCAGCAGCAAAGTCCAGCCCGCCAGTCATTTCGCCCAGCGTTACGTGGTCGCGGACTTCGAAATCATAAGTACGAGGCTCGCCCCAGCGGCTCACTTCCACATTGTCGTTTTCGTCTCTACCTACCGGTACAGAATCATCTGGCATGTTAGGAATAGACAACGCCAGATCGCGAATATCATTTAGCAACTGATCCAGCTCAGACTTAGCCGCATCCAGCTTTTCGCCCAATTCGTTGACTTCAAGACGCAGTGGTTCAATGTCTTCCCCACGCGCTTTAGCCGCACCGATGGATTTGGATCGCGAATTACGCTCTGCTTGCAGGCTTTCAGTTTCAACTTGCAGCACTTTGCGGCGTTCTTCCTGCTGACGCAGAGTGTCAACATCCAGTTTAAAGCCTCGACGAGCCAGCTTTTCGGCGACTGCGTCTAGCTCATTACGCAGTAGATTGGGATCTAGCATGCTAATCCTGTGATTATATTGAGGGAGTTTTAATGAGCAATACATTGAGCACAAGGCGCTCAATGTAAAGCGTATTTTATCAGGGTTAACCTTACCGCAATGGGAAAATTAGCGGTAGCGTTTTGTCGGGCTATTTTGATCCTGCTCAGCCAACCATGCCAGTTTTTCACCAATTTTGCCCTCTAAACCACGGTTAGTAGGCACATAATATCGGGTTTGTGACATTTCAGGTGGGAAGTAGACTTCACCGGCAGCATAGGCATGTGTCTCATCATGCGCATAACGGTACTCCGCCCCTAGCCCCATTTCCTTCATTAGCTTGGTCGGTGCATTGCGCAAATGATCGGGAACATCATAATCAGGGCGCTCTTTCGCATCATGCAAAGCGGCTTTGAACGCGGTATAAACTGCGTTACTTTTCGGTGCACAGGCTAAATAGACGATTGCCTGCGCAATTGCGCGCTCACCTTCGGCTGGCCCTACTCGGGTAAAACAATCCCATGCGGAAATGGCCACCTGCATGCCACGCGGATCGGCATTACCGACATCTTCGGATGCAATCGCCAACAGGCGCCGAGCCACATATAGCGGATCACCGCCGGCAGTAATAATGCGGGCATACCAATAGAGCGCCGCATCCGGTGAGGAACCTCGTACCGATTTATGCAGCGCCGAAATCAAATCGTAAAAACGGTCACCTTTATTATCAAAGCGAGCACTGCGCTCGCCTGACACTTCTTTCAGAAGATTCGGCGTTAATACACGATTGCCGCTGGCATCAACTTCCGCCATATCGGCCATCATTTCCAACGTGTTTAGTGCACGGCGGGCATCCCCGCCGACCAGTTCGGCAATCATATTGCGAGTATCATCTGGCAGAACAATATTTTGTCCGCCGTAACCACGCTCTTTGTCGGCCATCGCCTGATTGAGCACTTCGATAATATCGTCGCTGGTCAGCGCCTTAAGCAGATAAACACGGGCACGTGAGAGCAGTGCCGAGTTCAACTCAAAAGAAGGATTTTCAGTCGTAGCGCCGATGAAGGTGATGGTGCCATCTTCGATATGCGGCAGGAACGCATCCTGCTGACTTTTGTTAAATCGGTGAACTTCATCAACAAACAGAATGGTGCGGCGGCCAGCATCACGATTATGCCGAGCTCGCTCGATAGCCTCACGGATCTCTTTGATACCGGAGGTTACCGCCGAAATACGCTCAACGTCCGCATTACCATAGCGACCGATCAATTCTGCCAGCGTTGTTTTACCTGTCCCTGGAGGCCCCCACAAAATCATTGAATGCAGGTGACCTGCTTCGATAGCTCGCGGCAACGGTTTGCCAACAGCCAGCAGATGACGCTGTCCGATATACTGCTTCAATGTTTCTGGCCGCATACGCGCGGCCAGTGGTTGAAACTCGTTCTGCGAGAAGTCGAGGGACAGATTACTCACTGGCTTTTCCCATTCAGTATTTTTAAAACTATTGACGCTGATCGTCCACCGTCACACCTTTAGGCGGAGTGAACTGGAATTTGCTGGCATCAACCACACCGCTTTGCTGGCTTTTCAGCTTGTAAGCACTGCTCTGGCCATCTTGTTCAACTGCGGTAAAGCTGTTAATAGTGCCCGTTGGCGATACGCTAATCGTGAATTTCTTGAGGTTATTTTTCTGGCTTTTTGGTGTCAGATCAAAAGTATCCCCTGTTTGTTTCACATTATACTGATTCCACTCTTTCGCATCGTTGCGGGTAATCAGCATAAACGGCGTATTGCTCGTCGCACTGTCTAGCCACGTCGCGGTCACTTGCTCAACAAACGGATTATAGAACCACAGCGTTTTACCATCAGAAACCAAAACGCTCTCATCCGGTGACGTCATATGCCAGTTGAACAAGTTCGGGCGTTTTACCCAAAGTTCACCTTCGCCCTGCTGTACCGCCGCACCATCAGCCGTCGTTACCGTCTGGGTAAAGCTTGAATGGAAACTATTCACTTTATCCAAACGGCTTTGTAAATCACTCGTTGGAGACGCCTGCACCGCTGTAGATGCAAAACCGGTTACCAGACAGCACGCTAATAACAACTTTTTCATTATGTTCTATACCTTTTTTCGGTCACAGTTAACTGCTGAATACAGATAACCTCGGCTGATTTTTATCGTCTGGTCAACGGTGATTACGCCGCTGCACCACGCTTTATATTACCCAATATAATACGCTAACTTTAGCGAATAGACATGGGGTTATCATCGGTAACATTCTGAATGACGGTGATTTACACATCTTTGCTCTGCTAGACGCGTCGTGATTTATTCAGCAACCGTCTGAAATAAAACGGGCGGTGAAATCACCGCCCGTAAGCTACGCGTTATCAATAATATGAATTACATATCATGCGATGGCGGAGCCAGCACTTCACGGTTACCGTTATTTCCCGGCGAGCTCACAATACCCTGAGCTTCCATCTGTTCAACAATACGAGCCGCACGGTTATAACCAATACGGAATTGTCGCTGAACACCGGAAATCGAAGCACGACGTTTATCAACAACAAAGGCAACGGCCTGATCGAATAGCGGATCCAGCTCTTCATCACTATCTAATCCTAAGCCGCCTTCCCCATCTTCAGACGAGCTCAAGATACTGTCGATATATTGCGGACGACCGCGCGCTTTCCAGTCCTGTACGACGGCATGAACCTCTTCATCGCGGACGAATGCACCGTGCACGCGAACCGGCATTGAAGAGTTAGGCGGCATATACAGCATATCCCCCATCCCCAGCAGCGATTCTGCGCCCCCCTGATCGAGGATCGTTCGGGAGTCGATCTTGCTAGAAACCGTAAAGGCGATACGTGTCGGAATGTTTGCTTTGATCAAACCGGTAATAACATCCACCGACGGACGCTGGGTCGCCAGCACCAAGTGAATACCTGCCGCACGCGCTTTCTGAGCCAAACGGGCGATCAGTTCTTCCACTTTCTTACCAACGGCCATCATCAGGTCGGCGAACTCGTCCACCAGCACCACAATATACGGCAGTTTCTCCAATACTGGTGGCGTCATGTCCATGCTGTCGCCCGGTTTCCAGAACGGATCTGGAATTGGACGTCCCATCGCAATCGCCTGTTCAACGCGCTCGTTATAACCCGCAAGGTTACGTACACCCAGCGCAGACATCAGCTTATAACGACGCTCCATCTCACCGACACACCAACGCAATGCATTAGCGGCATCTTTCATATCTGTGACCACTTCGGTCAACAGATGTGGAATACCTTCGTAGACAGAAAGCTCCAGCATTTTCGGGTCGATCATGATGAAGCGCACTTCATCCGGCGTCGCCTTATACAGCATGCTGAGGATCATGGCGTTCACGCCCACCGACTTACCGGACCCCGTAGTCCCTGCCACCAACAAATGCGGCATTTTTGCCAAGTCGGCGATGACGGGCTGCCCAGCAATATCTTTCCCCAAGACAATAGTCAACGGAGAAGGGCTTTCGCGGAACTTGGAGCAATCCAACACTTCACGCAGGTACACAGTTTGACGATGTTTATTCGGCAATTCCAAACCGACATAAGGTTTACCCGGAATGACCTCAACCACACGTACCGCAACCGCAGAGAGCGAACGCGCCAGATCTCGCGACAGGTTAGAGATACGCGCTGCTTTTACACCTGGCGCAAGATCCAACTCGAAGCGGGTGATAACTGGGCCTGGAGAGATCCCAACAACCTCGGCTTTAACACGATAGTCCGCTAAACGCGACTCCACCAGATTCCCCACCTGCTCCAGCGCGAACATATCTACAGGTTCAGAGTTGGCCGGTGGTTCAGTCAGCAGGTCCAGCGTCGGTAATGGCGTCGTCGGTTTTTCCAACGGCTGCTCATGACCGCGCATCAGGAATGGATGAATTAAACCATCCATGGCCGGATGCTGTCCTGTCGATTGCTGCGCCACTGGCTGTTGAGCGTTCGGTTGTGGAATGCTTGGCGGTGGCGTAACCGGCGCCGCAGGTGGCTGCTGATAAGCATTCGGTTGAACGGGTACAGACTGCTGCGAATACTGCGACGCAGCGGGCTGTTGATAGGACTGAGGTTGTGATGGCTGCACTGGCTCATCGTAACGGCCAAATGGCACATCATAGGCATCGCTGTCACGTGCGGCCGTTTCTTCCTGCTCAGGGGTAATCGTGAACAAAGGCTCCGAAGGACCATCATCCACCAAATCAGCCACAGGCCTAAATCCAAACGCATTATTACTTGCTGCCGCTTCGCTTAACGCTTTCGCAGGCGAGAAGTCCATCAGGTCATTACGGGAAGCAGTGACACCGCTTAATGCATAAGCATTATCATCCGTTGCATCAGTCTGCTGCTGATAACGCTGTTGCTGCTGGGAAGAAAACTCGCTTTGCAGACGCGCCATTTCAGCCGCCTGCTCATCTTCAGCCTGATGCTCATATTGTTGTTCGCCATAGCGCTGTTGCTGCTGCTCCGCAAACGCCTGACGCAGCGCCGTTTGCTCTCTCAGTGCTTCATCATCAACCGGCTCAACATTATTTTGTTCTAAATTTTGCTCTAGCGACTGCTGCGGACTCTGCTGGGCTCTCAGACGCTGAGCCTCAGCTTCTTTCTTAGCTTGCTCTTCCGCCATACGCTGCGAAGGAAGCTTAATCCCAAGAGAGGCTAATTCACGGCGAGTAGGGATCCGTACCGGATTTGGTCGCGGCAGTTCTGGACCATTCCCTTGTTTCACCTGCAGGCTGCTGTCTTCCGTCGCGCTAAACGCAGGCATGAATAGAGCACCGGCAGCAGCGGCTGTAGACACCGTAGTCGGAACAGTATCATCCCGTGAAGCGGCGCCAAACGGCATACTATTGGAGGATAACCCCGGATTGATATATGGCGTTTTAGGCAGTTCATCACGATCGAAATGTGATGCACTGAAATTCATACCCGGTGCAGCCGATGGTGTAGAAGGCGTCTCTGGTTCCAAACTCCCCAAACGCGGCCCCTCATCATCCCATGCAGAACGTGCTGGACGAGTTGGCGTATGTGACACATTCGTTGGGCGATCTTCCGGCATCTCGAAAGAGTATAGCGGAGGCATACTAGGCTTAAGTTCTGCCACCGGCTCAGGCTCTGAGGCGCTAAAGGTCATGGGCTGAGCCGCAGCAGAAGCAACTGGCTGAGCCGAAGCCACCGCGGCGCCAACGGCAGAAACAGCCGCCGCTGGTTTTAATTCATGGCTGACAGCAGGCTGTGCGGATTCATCCAGAGACATTTCCGCCTCATGTAGCGGACGTAATTTACCCAAGAGAGGATCGTTTTCATCCTCATCGACACTTGGCAACTCTGGTGCGGTTCTTGTTGGCTTGGCCAGCAAGATATCGTCTTCATCCTCATCAGCAGCCCGAAGCAGAACATCATCTGTCTCCTGCCCTACCGACGATGCGTGTTTATCCAGCACAACTTCACGAGCGTCGTCCTCGTAATCGTAATCATCATCGCGATCGCGACGCGAGCGATTACTCATGAAGGTTAAGCCTCCGAGCAAGACCCCACCGATTTTCTCCGCGATGGTCAGCCATGACCAGCCGGTAAACAGAGTCAGCCCAACGGCCCATACCCCTAACAGCAGCAATGTTCCCCCCACGCTGCCCATGAGAGGATTCACGCCGTTCTCCAGCAGACTCCCGATAAGACCGCCGGAGGCAAAATGGTAGATATCATCAACGTTTAATGCGGTTAAACCGCAGGACGCTAAAACCAGCGCCAACATGCCGATGAGTTTCAGGGATATCGCAAAATAGTCGACATAGCCGCTATCGTCGCGTTTGCGGTAAGCAAACCAACATAGAGCGAGCATGACAGGAGGAATGGCGTATCCCATCACTCCGAAAACAAAGAATAGAGTATCAGCTAGCCATGCACCTGCCCCGCCGCCAATATTATTGATAGGTTCGTGCCATGCCGTTTGCGACCAGCTCGGATCCGAGGGGTCAAAGCTCAGCAACGAAACCATGAGATAAATAGAAAACAACGCTACTACAATGAGTAACGCTTCGTATAGCCGACGTCCACTGCTCATTCGTTTGAGAGTAACGTCCTTCTCTTCTGTGTATTCCTGGCTCAAGAAAGGCTCTCCAGGTTCCTGTTTTTCACCATAGCACTATTATTGCCTATTGCCGCTTTAGAACAACGCATTGCCACGTAATTTTGTATTTAACAAAGACTCGTACGAATAACAACGCCGAGAGACTATACCCTCGGCGCTGAAACTGTATAGATACACAGGAGTGTAACCAAATTACTCAGGTTTTGCACCTGCTACCGTTATCGCGTTTTGATAACCAAGCGATTGCTCTGTTTGACTTCTTCCATAACCACGTAGGTACGGGTGTCATTTACGCCCGGTAGGCGCAGCAGCGTTTCGCCAAGCAACTTACGATAAGCGGACATGTCAGGCACACGTGTTTTCAACAGATAGTCGAAATCACCTGAAACCAGATGACACTCCTGAATTTCTTCCAGTTTCTGAACAGCGGTATTGAACTGTTCAAACACATCTGGGGCTCCTCGGTTCAAGGTAATTTCAACAAATACCAGTAAGGACGCATCCAGATAGTGCGGGTTCAACAGTGCAGTGTAACCTTGAATAAAACCTTGTCTTTCAAGGCGACGTACACGTTCTAAACATGGAGTTGGGGATAAACCAACTCGCTTAGAAAGCTCAACGTTCGAAATTCGTCCATCCTTTTGCAACTCATTCAGGATGTTACGGTCGATACGGTCGAGATCTTTACCAGGGCGCTTTTTATTGTCTGCCATCTTATTGTCTCTCTTATATCCTTCCCTGCTCGCCATCCCCTTAACAAGTTCATTTTGTTAAGGATTTGTCCCAAACGAAAACCCATGCCTGCTGTCAATCAACAATTCCCATTGTTAATATTCACGAAAACAGCCCGGATAAAGCTGGCATAAACGAGCCATCCAGCTTCTTTCTGTTTTCGCCGATTGCACTCAGTTCGCATGCGAGGGCTCGCATAATTGCTTTTCTCTGATTCCAAATCACTGCATATCGAGGCCACATCCTATTCAGATGTTCGCAGCAGGGTCTCCCTTCGCTACGTTCCCTAACGCCACTCATTGAAGCCAATTTCAGCACTACACTTATTTTTGCCTACTACTCAATATTTCTTGTTACATGAGAAGAAACGCTGTTTTAGCCAGTGTGAGCTATTTGCCACGCTTAAACAGACAAAAATTCTGTCAAACGTCCCCCAGACCACAAAAACCAAAGACAAGTTCTTCCCTACATCCATGTTTTCGCAAATGCACAGGCGATTGTCAAAGCAAAAGAAGTAAAATCAGACGAACATGCCAACTATTATAAAGAAACTCTATGGGCAGAGAAAAAAATAAAGAGACAAAACAGACGAATAAGCATCGCTGATGGGCGCTATTAAGCTGCTTTATCGACAAGAATGTTATCGGAATAGGTTTAAAAAAAATTATCTGCTGTCATGATTTTTGCTAATCGATAGCTTTCTACTATCAAACAAATTGATAACAATTTTTTTGCACGCTTTTTTTCAGACGCTAACTTCCCTACAATCGAGTTATTGTCCTGTAAAATTGGAAAAGAGGAATTCATGGGCACAGTCAAACATAGCAAACTCCTGATCTTGGGCTCCGGCCCTGCGGGATATACAGCAGCCGTCTACGCCGCACGCGCCAACCTTAATCCGGTATTGATTACCGGCGTTGAAAAAGGCGGTCAATTGACGACAACGACTGAAGTCGAAAACTGGCCAGGCGATCCAGAAGGTCTGACAGGCCCTCTGTTAATGGAGCGCATGCATGAGCATGCCGCCAAATTTAACACCGAAATCATTCTGGACAACATCGAACGTGTCGACTTGCAGACGCGCCCTTTCCGCCTATTCGGGGGCTCTCAGGAATACACCTGTGATGCGTTAATCATTGCAACCGGCGCTTCAGCTCAGTATTTGGGGCTACCTTCCGAAGAAGAATTCAAAGGGCGCGGAGTTTCTGCTTGCGCCACCTGTGACGGTTTCTTCTACCGCCAACAGGAAGTGGCCGTTATCGGTGGCGGTAACACCGCCGTTGAGGAAGCGCTCTATCTGTCTAACATCGCATCTAAGGTACATCTGATCCATCGTCGCGATACGTTCCGCGCTGAAAAGATTCTGATTGCACGCATGATGGACAAAGTCGCCAGCGGCAATATCGTCCTGCACACCAACCGTACGCTCGATGAAGTGTTGGGCGACCCTATGGGCGTTAATGGCCTCCGTCTTAAAGCCACTGATAGTGATAAAACCGAACAGCTTAGCGTCACCGGTTTGTTCGTGGCCATCGGACACAAACCAAATACCGCTATTTTTGAAGGCCAATTGGCCCTTGAAAACGGCTATATCAAGGTACAATCGGGTCTTGGTGGCAATGCGACCCAAACCAGTATTCCGGGCGTATTCGCCGCAGGCGACGTCATGGATCACATCTATCGTCAGGCGATTACCTCTGCGGGTACCGGCTGTATGGCGGCTCTGGATGCGGAACGCTATCTCGATGGGTTAGCGGCTGCCAGCCATCAATAAGCGCTAGCCAACCCCGTTTCTCCCTGTTAATCATTCAGTTCTCCGATCGACAGGGGGAAATCACCTTCCCGTTCTTACAGAAATTTTTCGCTCATACTCGTCCTTGTCGTGTAAGAAACGCTCCATAGCCGAGAGCAAAGCGACACCCTCTTCCAATTGGGGATGATGCCCCACATGCGCTAATACATGCAGAGTCGCATTCGGTATCAAGTCTGCCATTTCTTGGCTTAACATCAGCGGCGTCGCCTGATCTTGTTCCCCGCAGACCACTAATGTCGGAATGGTAATTTTTTTCAGTAAATCACGAACATCTGTTCGATTAATCGTTGCCGCAGCGATAGCGTGCGCAATGCCAACACGATCGTGAGACAGCATGATATCTATCTCATGTTTAGCGAGTTCAGGGTTGTCACTCAGCCATTGGGCTGGGCAGAGTCGTTTCTGTACGGCTTCGAATGCCGCCATTCTTTCCGTTTCGGCTCCCTGAGAGACAATGTGCAGCAGATGATTCCAGTAGGTAATGCGCTCTGCGAATTCCGCTCGTGCGCTTGTTCCTACCAAAATCAAATAGCTCACTACATCAGGGTGTAGCGCTGCCAGTCGGATACCCATCATTCCACCTTGGCTTTGCCCCACCAAAATGACTTTGCCCAGCGCTAAAACCTGCACCAACAAAGCAATGTCGTTAGCCATATCATCTAGCGTCCACTGTGGAGGAAACACACCGCTTTCGCCATGTCCTGGCATATCTAAAACAATACATCTGTAGTTTTGCGATAACACCGCCACCTGTTGATCAAAACTACTTCGATCCAAGAATAAGCCATGAGCAAAAATAATCGTCGGGCCTGTCCCCACATCGGTGTATGCATACACATTGCCGTTAATGCGAATTCGCTGTTGTTCAAAGCGATCCGCCGGATCGAATGCCCGAGCTAATAACGCAGAGTCTCAAAAATCTGATAATGCGCGATGAGTCCCTCCCGCATCTCAAATCGAATAACGTAATCACTGCCGATAATATTTCCTGTTGTTAGCACCGTGTGGCGAAAACGGCCTAACGCCAATACGGTATCTCCGGATTCAAACAGCTGAGAAACGGTAAATTCTTGCGGCTTAAAATCGCTGGGAAACGTCTCAAGCCAGCCACGTACCTGTTCACGTCCACGCAAAATACCCACGGTAGAAACACTCAACTCACCGTCGATGTGCCAAATGACGTCATCCGTCATCAACGCCAGTGCGGCATCAATGTTTCCGCTACCAAACGCGGCAAAATAGCGGTGTATAACGCTGAAATGGGATGACGTCGTGGTTGATGCTGTACTAGAAGGCGTGGTCATATGTCGTACTCCTCGAATGAAATTAATCCTGATGTATCGTTTCTTCACTGGTTGCCAGAAACTGGATGGATTATCATTCATCGATAAATGCATAACTACAGACAGAATTACCAAAGGGTTTTCCAAAAATGAAAAACATTAATTGGGATGACCTACGTTATTTTCTGAGTGTCGCACGAACGGGGAGCTTGACGGGGTCCGCAGCAGAATTGCAGGTTAGCCAATCGACCGTTTCACGCCGAATCAGCGCACTGGAACAAGATTTGAATACCACGCTGTTTGCACGACATGCCACCGGATATTTTCTCACCGATCAAGGCCGTGACGTTTTACGTAAGGTTTCTGCCGTTGAAGACAGTATTACCGCGCTACACATAGGGCTCGCTGACCTTGATGCCAACACCGAAGGCACGATCAGGCTGGCGACGCCAGAAAGCTTAGCCGTAAACATGATTATTCCCGCGCTGCCAGAGTTTATCTCTCGGTACCCCAAACTGCGGCTCGAAATCATATCTGGCGTTGGCGTCGCTGATCTATCGCGCTATGAAGCCGACCTTGCCATACGTCTAGTTCGCCCACAGAGCGGCAACTTAATTATGCAGCGGCTTGGCGCAATGAATTCCGCAATATACGCCAGCGCTGATTATCTACACCGACATCCAGCACCTTCTAGCGATCCGACGTCTGGTCGCGCATTTATCATCTGGGATCGTGCTTATTCTCACTTACCGACGGCAAGCTGGCTGGCAAAACAGGGCTATGATGCCAATCCTGCACTCATTACCAGCAGCGTTGCAGAGCAATATGCTGCGGCTAAGTCAGGGATTGGTCTGGCTTTACTGCCATCATTTTTAGTCGCCCATGACGCCGATATGATCGAGGTCATACCTAACAATCAGGTATTTTCCGAAGATCTGTGGCTAACAACCCACGCGGATTTGAGATCGTCCGTACGCATTCGGGCCATAAGTGAATTCCTTAAAGAACTCATTGCACGTTATCAGCCCGCGTTCTCCGATCTCGCCTAGGATAAAAACGGGATGGAGACGCCAACATCGCGCCTATTAACCTTAATTATCTAACCTGTTATCTGAACTACCCCACACTTGTTAACAGAATTTACCTTCCTTTGGTTTCAAGTCCTCGCAGGCCGTTGTAATATCAGCGCTTACGCCTGAACCGGTGAGTAAAGAAAAAATAGGCCGGGGATTAGCACTCTTTTCGACGCTTCATCTGCTTTAGAAATCATCGCAACACATGAATAAAAACCGACAACGCGAACTAACCCAGTGGCTAAAACAGCGTAGTTCGCTGGCCCGCCGCTGGCTGAGGATTTCCATGATCCTCGGTTTAATCTCAGGCCTGCTCATCGTTGCCCAATCGTGGCTACTGGCTAAACTGCTGCACGACCTGATTATTGAGCAGGTTCCACGCCAAACGCTTCTGGCTCCTTTTAGCTTACTGATTGGCGCAATCGTATTGCGTGCCGCGTTAAGCTGGCTGCGTGAACGCGTTGGCTTTAAATGTGGGCAGATAGTGCGGGTACAAATCCGTAGTCTGGTACTCAATCGACTTGATGAGCTCGGACCTGCTTGGATACAGGGCAAACCGGCTGGTCATTGGGCGACGTTAATCCTCGAACAGATTGAAGATATGCAGGAGTTTTACTCACGCTACCTGCCGCAGATGTATCTGGCTACTATGATACCGCTGCTGATCCTGATTACCGTGTTTCCTATCAACTGGGCGGCAGGCATGATTCTGCTGGTCACCGCGCCACTGATCCCCCTGTTTATGGCGTTGGTCGGCATGGGAGCCGCCGATGCTAACCGCAGAAACTTCCTCGCACTTGGCCGTCTGAGCGGTAATTTCCTCGACCGCCTACGCGGGTTAGACACGCTACGACTGTTTAATCGCGCCGCAGCTGAAACCGAAAATATCCGCCGCGCCTCCGAAGATTTCCGCAGCCGCACCATGGAAGTATTGCGTATGGCATTTTTGTCATCTGCGGTACTTGAGTTTTTCACCTCGATCTCTATCGCTGTCGTAGCGGTTTATTTCGGTTTCTCCTATCTTGGCGAACTGAATTTTGGGAGCTACGGCACCAGCGTTACGCTGTTTGCCGGTTTCTTAGTGCTAATTTTGGCACCAGAATTTTTCCAACCTCTGCGCGATCTGGGCACGTTTTATCATGCTAAAGCGCAAGCCGTGGGCGCAGCTGAATCGCTGGTCACTTTTTTAGCGGAAGATGCAGAAAGCCCGCAACAAGGTAAAGGGCAAGATGTCTTAGCAGGCACTCAGCCAGTGACTATTGTCGCTAACGAACTAGAGGTTTTATCTCCGCAAGGTAAAATTTTGGCCGGCCCGCTCTCCTTTACGATTGATGCTGGGCAGCGAATTGCCTTGGTTGGATTTAGCGGTGCAGGAAAAAGCTCACTCATCAACGTTCTACTGGGCTTTCTCCCCTATCGCGGCTCGCTGACGGTAGACGGAAAAGAGCTACGCTCGTTATCACAGTCTCAATGGCGGTTACAGCTTGGCTGGGTGGGTCAGAATCCAAACTTACCTGAATCCACATTACGAGCGAACGTATTGCTCGGCGCACCTCAGGCAACGGAAGCACAATTAAACACGGTTCTTGAGCGTGCTTATGTCACTGAATTTTTACCTCTGCTGGCGCATGGCATTGATACTGAAATTGGTGAAGGAGCGGCGCGACTCTCCGTGGGGCAAGCGCAACGCGTAGCGGTAGCGCGTGCGTTACTGCGTCCCTGCCGTTTACTGCTGCTGGACGAACCAACCGCAAGCCTAGACGCGCACAGTGAACAGCTCGTCATGCAAGCGTTAGAGCAAGCGTCGCATCAGCAAACCACGTTGATGGTTACCCACCAATTGGATGATGTCAGTCGCTACGATCAAATTTGGGTCATGGACAATGGGCAGTTGGTTCAGCGCGGCAGTTACGCGCAGTTGAGTCAACACAGCGGTCCCTTTGCCGATCTGCTCGCCACACGCAGTAAGGAGCTCTAACCATGCGCGTACTTTTGCCGTTTTTAGCCCTCTATCGCCGCCATTGGTTCCTGATTTCCTTAGGTGTTGTTTTGGCGATCGTCACGCTTCTTGCCAGTATTGGTCTATTGATGCTGTCTGGATGGTTCCTTGCAGCCTCCGCTCTTGCAGGCCTTGCTGGATTGCTAACGTTTAACTACATGCTGCCAGCCGCAGGCGTACGCGGCGCAGCCATCATCCGCACCGCCGGACGTTATGCCGAACGAGTCGTTAGTCATGATGCGACCTTCCGCGTGCTATCGCACCTCCGTGTGTTTACCTTCAGCAAGATTTTGCCGCTGTCGCCGGGCGCGATTGCCCGTTTCCGTCAGGCTGAATTGCTCAACCGCTTAGTCGCCGATGTCGATACGCTCGATCATCTCTATCTGCGGGTGATTTCTCCGCTGATTAGCGCCATCGTCGTCATTATCGTGGTGACCGCGGGTTTGGCGTGGTTTGATCCCGCTTTAGCCTTCACGCTCGGCGGCATCATGCTGCTGCTGTTGTTTTGCTTACCGTTGGGCTTTTATCAGGCTGGGAAGCCGGTTGGTATGGCATTAACCGGATTACGCGCAGACTATCGCACGCTATTGATTACTTGGGTTGCAGGCCAAGCAGAGTTAGCTATTTATGGCGCTGCTGACCGTTTCCGTCAGGCGCTCGATGCAAAAGAACAGGCTTGGCAGTTACAGCAGAAAAAACAGGCCTCGCTGACCGGTGCCGCGCAAGCGTTGATGATCCTTGCGTCGGGTTTAACCTTCACGCTTTTGCTTTGGTTAGCGGCTGGAGGAGTAGGCCAATATGCTCAGCCAGGCGCGCTGATTGCGCTGTTTGTCTTCTCTTCGTTGGCGGCTTTTGAAGCCTTGGCTCCGGTTGCGGGTGCTTTCCAGCATCTAGGACAGGTTACCGCATCAGCAACCCGCGTGGCGCAGATGATTAACCAAAAACCGGAAGTGACCTTCCCACTTTCTGGGCCAACAATAAGCGATCAGATTGCCGTCACCGTTGATAACGTCACGTTCAACTATCCGAATCAGTCCGTCTCGGTGCTGAACGACATTTCACTGACGGTGAAAGCCGGTGAAAAAATTGCCCTGCTCGGACGCACTGGCTGTGGAAAATCAACGCTTCTCCAATTGATTACGCGCGCATGGGACTGTACTCAGGGCGAAATTCGACTGAATAATACCCCGCTGACGGCCTTTGATGAGGCAACCCTACGTCAGGCAACCGGCGTCGTCAGCCAGCGTGTGCACGTATTTAGTTCGACACTACGTGATAATTTAAAAATCGCTAACGATGCGGCTACCGACCCTGAGTTGAAAAACGTGCTGGAGCAGGTTGGCCTCGGAAAGTTATTGGATGATGCTGGGCTAAATGCATGGCTTGGCGACGGTGGACGCCCATTGTCTGGCGGCGAGCAACGTCGTTTAGGCATTGCTCGCGCGCTGCTGCACCGCTCTCCCCTGCTGCTATTGGATGAGCCCACAGAAGGTTTAGATGCGGAGACTGAAAAGCAGATCTTAGCGCTGATCATGAACCACTGCCAGCATAAAACCTTGATCCTGATTACTCATCGACTGCAGGGCTTAGACAAAATGGATCGCGTGTGCGTGATGGAGAATGGCCGCATCGTCGAACAGGGCCATCACACTGCGTTGATGGCAGAAAAAGGCCGCTATTATCAGCTGTGTCAGCGGCTATAGCCGACGAAACTGCAGCTATAGTTAACGGATTAGGCGATGTATTTCATTATGATGACGGGAATATTTTGATGCGCATAATGCAGTTGGATCGGCAATCCACGTTATTCCCGCCCACGGATCTTGCACTGCGTGAACCCAACGGGCTGCTCGCTATCGGCGGAGACTTGCGCCCCGCTCGCTTGCTGGCGGCCTATGAGTCGGGTATTTTCCCTTGGTTTACACCAGGAGACGTCATCTTATGGTGGTCGCCCGATCCGCGGGCGGTGCTGTTCCCACATGAACTGCATATCAGCCGTAGCATGGCGAAATTTTTACGCCGACAGCGTTTTACCGTGACAATCAATCAAGCCTTCAGCGAAGTCATACGCGAATGTGCCGAACAGCGCGATGAAGGCACGTGGATTGGCGAAGATGTGCAGCAAGCCTATGTCAAGCTGCATGAGCTTGGCCATGCGCATTCCGTTGAGGTCTGGCAGGAAGATAGGCTGGTAGGCGGCCTGTATGGCGTTTTGCAGGGCTCTCTCTTTTGCGGAGAGTCAATGTTCAGCCGCGCAACAAACGCCTCCAAAACGGCACTGATTGCGTTTTGTGGGCATTTTGTGTCGTTTGGTGGAACATTAATTGACTGTCAGGTACTTAACGCGCACACTGAGTCGTTAGGTGCGCGCAATATCCCGCGCAGTGATTATTTACACCACTTACGGATTGACCAGAAAAAGGTAATTAACCCCGCCTGCTGGAAACCCCAAACTATTATTTCACGCGAGTTTGCGATAAAACCCCATCAAAATTGCCCGTAATGGATGAAGAACAACCGACACTCCTTTACATAATCGGGGTTTTTCGGCATTATCTTGCCGATTAAAAAATATGGTACTCATACCTAGAGGATTCGATGGCCAAAGAAGACAATATTGAAATGCAAGGTACCGTACTCGATACGTTACCAAACACGATGTTCCGCGTTGAATTAGAAAACGGACACGTCGTTACCGCTCACATCTCCGGTAAAATGCGTAAAAACTACATCCGCATTCTGACGGGCGACAAAGTCACTGTAGAGCTGACCCCGTACGACCTGAGCAAAGGCCGCATTGTCTTCCGTAGCCGCTGATAGGCTCATCCTGCGCACCTGCGTTGACGCATCTGCGGCATAAATTACACTCCCGGTGATGTTTAACGTCTGACGAGGCTGAAAAATATCACTGAGAGTTAGCTGAAAGCTTAAATTTCAGACATAAAAAAGAGCGCCTTTTGGCGCTCTTTTACTTTCATGCTCTACTCTGCGACTAGATTAATGCAAGGCATCCTCAGCTTTACGTTTCTGTGCACTACAGAATTCGTAAGTCAGCTGTTGCTTGTCTTCGCTTAAATCAACGGTGACCGAGCCGCCATCAACCAGCGAACCAAACAGCAATTCGTTTGCCAGCGGTTTTTTCAGATTTTCCTGCACGACACGCACCATTGGGCGAGCTCCCATGGCATGATCGTACCCTTTTTCTGCCAGCCACAAACGCGCTGCTTCGCTAACTTCCAGTGAAACACCTTTCGCATCCAACTGCGCCTGCAATTCAACGATGAATTTATCCACCACCTGCTGAATAATTTCAGTGGAGAGATGATTAAACCAAATGATGTTATCCAGACGGTTACGGAATTCTGGCGTAAACACCTTTTTGATCTCTTCCATCGCATCAGTGCTGTTATCTTGCTGCGCAAAACCAATGGATTTACGCTGCGTTTCACGCACGCCCGCGTTCGTGGTCATGACTAGTATAACGTTACGGAAATCGGCTTTGCGGCCATTGTTATCCGTTAACGTTCCGTTATCCATAACCTGTAACAGCAGGTTGAAGACATCTGGGTGCGCCTTTTCAATTTCGTCGAGCAGCAGTACCGCATGTGGGTGCTTAATGACCGCATCCGTCAGCAAACCGCCCTGATCAAAACCAACATAACCCGGAGGTGCACCAATCAAACGGCTAACGGTATGACGTTCCATATATTCGGACATATCAAAACGCAGCAGTTCGATATCCAGCGCTTTCGCTAACTGAACGGTAACCTCGGTTTTACCCACACCGGTAGGCCCTGCAAACAAGAACGAACCGACAGGCTTATGATCTTGCCCCAACCCTGCACGACTCATTTTGATCGCTTCAGTTAATGCACTGATCGCCTTATCCTGACCAAATACCAACATCTTCAGACGATCGCCCAAGCTCTTAAGCACATCGCGATCGCTAGCGGATACCGTTTTCTCCGGAATACGCGCGATGCGGGCAACCACAGACTCAATATCAGCCACGTTAACGGTTTTCTTACGTTTGCTTACCGGCATCAGGCGGCTACGTGCCCCAGCCTCATCAATCACGTCAATCGCCTTATCTGGCAGACGACGATCGTTGATGTATTTCACCGACAGCTCAACCGCAGCACGAATCGCTTTCGCGGTATAGCGCACATCGTGATGAGCTTCATATTTCGGCTTCAGGCCATTAAGGATCTGTACCGTCTCATCGGGGGTGGGTTCAGTAATATCGATCTTCTGGAAACGACGCGCCAAGGCACGATCTTTTTCAAAGATATTGCTGAATTCCTGATAAGTGGTTGAGCCGATGACTCGGATCTTGCCGCTAGATAACAGCGGTTTAATCAAGTTAGCCGCATCCACCTGTCCACCGGAAGCCGCACCGGCACCGATAATGGTGTGGATCTCATCGATAAATAGAATGCTGTCAGTGTCTTGTTCCAGCTGTTTGAGCAGCGCCTTAAAGCGTTTTTCAAAATCGCCACGGTATTTGGTACCCGCCAGCAAAGAGCCGATATCCAAGGAATACAAGGTGCAATCGGCCATCACTTCAGGCACATCGCCCTGCACAATTCGCCATGCAAGTCCTTCAGCAATAGCGGTTTTACCCACACCAGACTCGCCAACCAACAGCGGATTGTTTTTACGACGGCGGCATAAAACCTGAATAGCACGTTCTAACTCTTTATCACGACCAATTAACGGATCAATACCGCCGACTCGCGCAAGCTGGTTTAAGTTAGTAGTGAAATTCTCCATGCGATCTTCACCGCTGGCGGGTTCTTCGCTCGCTGGATTTTCAGCATTAGGCGCCTGCCCCGTTTCATCTTTACGGGTGCCGTGCGAGATAAAGTTCACAATGTCTAAACGACTCACGTCGTGCTTACGCAGCAGATATGCAGCCTGAGACTCTTGTTCGCTAAAAATAGCCACCAGTACGTTAGCACCGCTGACTTCATTACGGCCTGAGGACTGAACATGAAAAACAGCACGTTGTAAAACGCGTTGAAAACTCAGCGTTGGCTGAGTATCACGTTCCGCTTCACCGTTAGGCAGCGTGGGTGTCGTTTGTTCAATAAAGGTTTCGAGTTCTTGACGTAAAGCGGCCAGATCGACAGAGCAGGCCTCCAATGCTTCACGTGCCGCAGGGTTACTGAGCAGTGCCAGCAGCAGGTGCTCCACGGTCATAAACTCATGACGGTGCTCGCGCGCTCTGGCGAACGCCATGTTGAGACTGAGTTCCAGTTCTTGATTGAGCATAGGCACCTCCCCCATTTAAGTGGCCATTAACCGGCCTTTTCTAACGTACACAACAGTGGATGCTCGTTCTCCCGTGCATAACGATTGACGTGTGCGACTTTCGTTTCCGCCACCTCAGCGGTAAAAACACCGCAAATCGCTTTTCCTTTATAATGCACAGTAAGCATCAACTGCGTTGCACGTTCAATATCATATGAAAAAAACTTTTGCAGGACGTCAATCACAAATTCCATCGGTGTGTAGTCGTCATTGTTAAGTATAACTTTATACATTGACGGCGGTTTTACCTCATCGATTTGTTTGCTATCGGCTAATTGTTCGAAATTTAGCCAGTCGTTTTGGTTTGCCATGTCCTGCTCACTCTCTGTTGACTCTCACGCGATAAACCCAACACTTCGCATGATCCCATGTATTTCTTACCTGTTTCTTAACTGTGACACAAATCCTCACAGTTGTGTTATTTGCGACGCATCAAGTGATTAATTTTCACCCAATACGTATAAATAGCGTTAGCTGCTTCAAACTTTCATCACATGACACTGTGCTAAAAATAGCCATTGCTTGACGAACTAGCGGCTTACACTAAAGTGTAAATTCGTAATCTGGTGGCGATTTGTACAAATCGTTGCCATTTCGACCGATGAGTATCTGTTGCAAACTTACGGCTTACGCAATGAGTTCACAGATCTTTTCGGTGCCCGTAGGGTGTGTTCCTAAACTGTTCTCCACTGCCAGAGGCAAGTAAGACCAAAGAACATTTTAAGAACGCATCTTGTATCTGCCCTCAAACGCAAACCGCTGTTTTCACACCCTCGTGTGCCTATAGCTGAGCGACGGAGGGCTTCAATCTTATCTCATAAATAGAGCGTCTTGCCGATGATAATCTGAGCCATCGCGCAAAACGCTTATAACAGCATGGCGAGGGTTGTATAAGCATGGAGACGGGTACTGTTAAATGGTTCAATAACGCCAAAGGTTTTGGCTTTATATGTCCTCTGAAGGGTGGCGAAGATATTTTTGCCCACTACTCCTCAATTCAGATGGAAGGTTACCGCACATTAAAAGCGGGTCAGCAGGTCCAATTTAATGTGCAAGAAGGGCCTAAAGGTAACCATGCCAACACCATCGTTCCAATCGAGTCAGAGATGACGGCCTAGCTCTTATCTCTAACTTAGCGTCGTATCCATACCTATGCCAGTGTCTATGCTGGCATTAATAGTTAAGCTTATCTGTTGTTGTCTCCGACTCTTTAGATAGATAGTGGCTGTTTTGCCATTTTCAAGGGGGAGTGATGACAGTCGTGGTATATACGCCTAAAACAAGGCCTCATAACAAGGGGCCTAAAAATTACCTCGCTAATAATTAAAATAAAGCCCTATTTAACATCTCAATTCAAAAGCAAATTAAATAAAGCATCAACAGAAATGAAATTATTGTTTTTAATATCGTCAGTGGCTTACATGATTTAATTTGCGTTGATATTCGATCTGCTTAACTACTCGATAGAAATTAAAACAGCCACGTTCTATCAGGTATATCACATGTCTCAAATCAGCGTCGAACGCACAGCAGATAAATCCGCGACGGGTTTTCAGCTCTTTAATTCCCTTGCTAAAGGAGAGTTAAGACCTGGTCGTCTTTGGCATGCGAGAAACTATAGGACTAAATTTGTTCTGAGAACATTTTTAGCACCGATAGCAACGATGAAACTGCTCAACAACATTGCCGCTATCCCCTCTTGCCAAGACGTGCTGTTAACGCAACCCCGTCTGCCTTGCAAGCTGCACCACCCTTACCTCAACGTCAACTTCAAGCGTCGAGATACTGTCAAAGCGATTGGTGAACACTACCAAATGTTGGATGAGGCGTTGCCGAACAGTGTCTTGCGGAAAATATATCGAGCTCAACCTTATTATCTCTGTGAAATAGAGGGTAAAAATGAGCAACTGTACCGAATCGGTATCAGTCCTATTGATAGCCTTAATAAAGAAGGCGAACTTTCGCTATTATTTTATACGGCAGAGGGTGTAATGCTGTCAGAATGTACGTTTACCTTGTTGATGCATTCAGGCAAAAAAACGCTATTCATTGGTGGGTTGCAGGGGCCAAAACAATCGGTTCCACATGAACTTATTCAAACCGCCACCAAAGGGTGCCACGGCTTATTTCCTAAACGCTTGTTGATGCAGGCGCTATGCCTATTTGCCCATACCGTAGGCTGTGAGCAAATACTCGCCGTGGGCAACGAGACTCATATTTATAAAAACTGGCGTTATAACAAAAAGAAAAGCCGTAAAATGATGTCAGATTACGATGCTTTTTGGTTGTCGATTGGCGCTGAGTCTACAGCAGAAGGTTATTTCCGCTTGCCAATGACCATTGCACGTAAGTCTTTGGAAGAGATTGCCAGCAAAAAACGCGCAGAATATCGCCGCCGCTATCAACTGCTGGATACCCTTGAGTCTTCAGCGCGTGTTGCCCTAGGACGTTAATACCGCCGATTAAAGCCTTCTTAGCCGCGATTCTCACTTGAGAATCGCGGCTAAGAAGCGATCACCACTTGCTATTCAGCCTTACCTCGAGCCAACCACAGCACGCGTGAAAACATGCCTTTAATCAATGCAGGGACCGAATCCGTACCCCAGGCTTCCGCCTGTGCGGCAACAGAGATCGCCAAATCTGGCTTGGAGGAGCGGTGAATTGCCTTAGTAATAACCTTTCTCATAGACAGCGGCACATTCGGGGGTAATCCGGCGATATCGTGATAAACCGATGCAAACCCCTCACGATACATATAGTGCTCCATATCCGGCGCAGGTAATGCAGTAAGGCGGTCGCGTTCGTTATCTCTGGCATGCTCCACCAGCGCTCTTACGGTTGCGGCATATTTACGACCGGCATCATCGCCGTCGACTAGCACATGCCATTCCAGCCCCATATGGCGAGCAAACTTAACCAATGGACGGATACCACACTGGGCAAACTCGATAACCTTGATGCCTTCCGTTTCAAAATGATAGCCGCACTGCCTCGCCAATTCGTTCAAAAGCCAAACCTCAGTCTCTCCTTCGACCAGTAGCCAACAACGGGCAAAAAGTGATGAGGCGCGATTAAACCGAATATGAAACGCAATACGCCGACTATCTTCTGGCGACATTCCCTGCGGCCCAATCCGGTAAGTCGCCACTTTATTAGACTGACGGACCAGTCGACATACGCGCTCAACGGGCATCAGAGACAACAATTCACCAGAATTAGTCGTGGTAATTTTTTGCAGTGGCAGTTGATTCAGCAATCCCCATGCCACGGAGAGCATGATCGGATGCAGGCGAGTTTCAGGGTCTTCTACCAGTAAAAGCGGTCGAGCATGAGGATCGAGCGTAATTGCACCTTTTGCCTGCAATAATGTCGAAAAAAGCCCAAGCAAGATCAGACGCATATTGCGGCTGCCCGACTCCGCAATCATCTGATTCATATTTTCCAACGAACGCCATGCTTGACGTCCATGAACCTCATCGCTGTGGTGGCGACGACGACGTGAATTTGTGAGCTGCTGCCCCTGCTCAGCGAAATAGTGCTCCAGCAGTTGCTGCATGGCATTCAGCCCCTGCCGTAGCTCACTATTGCTCAGCTTTTGTGGATTACGCACCAGCTCGCGCGTCAAATCATCTAGCTGCTGCGCAACCTCACTTTGGTCGGGCACGCGATTTTGCGCAATGACGGTCGGACGCAAGCGACGGATAAAGCGCGCATCACGTAGGCGTAAAACCGGATGCAAACGCACAATTTCTCGTGCCAGTTTATCAACATGATGCAGTTTTAGCGGCTCGCCCTTTTCATCTAAAAACGAACGCCAAGTGCACACCGTGCCATCGTCGCAAAGCTCTCCCTCTTGGCGGAAATAGATGCGTTGAAAACGATCATTTCCATCCTGCCAAAGAGAAGACAGAGGCCGATAGCGTGGCGCATTATGGTGCCCAACGTCTGATTCACAGAAAACAAAGATGATTTGCAGGTAACGCTCTTTGGCCGTTTCATCACCGGGAGGAAAGTAGAAATCTTGAGGTTCAAAATGATAGAGGTCGGTATTCGGTGACAGACAAAGAGTCAACGCATCCAACAAGCTGGATTTACCCCATGCGTTTTCACCGATCAGGACGGTGTTTTCGTCCAGTGTTAAAGATAGACGGTTTATTCCTCTAAACCCGACAATCTCGATCCGTTCTAGATACATCAGTTCTCTCCCTTACGGATTCATTCATCTGAGAATGAGAAAAAAATGCTGTCTGGTCAAGCACTCACTGTCGATCCATCCCCGATTTTGTTCTGCTAATTCACCTCGTGAAGATTAAAACGCCAAACCATTCCGGTTGATTTATCAATTCCTCTGTTGCTCTTTACTCACCAAAACCTTTTGGGTAGCGTATTGCCACTCATCATTACAACCTAGGTTATCCATGTATTCGGGACTGCTCATTATCTTGGTGCCGCTTCTGCTCGGCTACCTGATCCCTCTACGCCAAAAGAGCTTAGTGGTATTAATTAATCGTCTACTCAGTTGGATGGTTTACGTCATTCTGTTTTTTATGGGCATCAGCCTCGCATTTCTGGATAACCTCAGCGAAAACCTGTGGCTTATTTTTCAGTATGCTTCGGTATTCTTTATTTGCATCATCGTTGCCAACCTTATTGCATTATTGCTATTAGAAAAAAAACGCCCGTGGGTCGTACCACATCAACAGGAAGAGTTGCCTTCACGTCTTCATATGGCGCTTGAATCGCTCAAGCTGTGCGGCGTCGTCGTGGGTGGTTTTGCGCTCGGTTTAACCCAGTGGGCATGGCTTAGCTATGCTTCTCACGGCAGCGAATATGCGTTGATTTTCCTACTACTGCTGGTGGGCTTACAGCTACGCAATAGCGGTATGTCACTTAAACAAATTCTTTTAAACCGACGCGGGATGATTATCGCCATCTTGGTATGCGTGAGCGCGCTAGTCGGCGGAGCTATCGCTGCTCTACTGTTGGGATTGCCGGTAAAAACCGGCTTAGCTATCGCATCGGCATATGGCTGGTACTCCCTCTCGGGGATCATGATGACCGAGGCTTTCGGCCCAGTGATCGGCAGTGCCGCCTTCTTCAATGATTTGGCTCGTGAACTGTTCGCCATTATGATGATCCCAACGTTAGTGCAGCGTAGCCGCTCTTCTGCGCTGGGGCTGTGTGGCGCAACGTCAATGGACTTCACTCTACCCGTTCTGCAGCGCAGCGGCGGTCTAGAATTGGTTCCTGCCGCGATCGTGCACGGCTTCGCCTTAAGCCTTATCGCCCCTGTGCTGATGGCCATTTTCTCCTCCTGACAGCCGAAGACCCCACTGATGTCATGGGGCGATAACCCCATGACATACCTCAAACGTTTTAGCATTCATCGCCTGAATAATTCTCAGTTACAACTTAACTTGCGCTATATCAAACAAAGATAAAGTTGCATCAAAAATTCCTTTTTTACCGCGAAAGACAGGTCTACCCTTTAAACAAGCATAATAAATGCAACTTTAAAAGGAAGCCCAGAATGTACTGTGTCCAATGTGAACAAACCATCCGAACCCCTGCGGGTAATGGCTGTTCTTTCGCTCAAGGTATGTGCGGTAAAACTGCCGAAACGTCTGACCTACAAGATTTACTGGTTGCCGCTTTGCAAGGCCTATCTGCATGGGCACTGAAGGCGCGTGAGCTGGGTATTATCGACCACAACATCGACAGCTTTGTACCTCGCGCCTTTTTCTCCACGCTAACCAACGTTAACTTCGATTCCGAACGCATCGTGGGCTACGCACGTGAAGCATTAGACATGCGTGATGCATTGATAGTGGCCTGTCGCGCCATTGACGCAAATGCACAGGTCGATCATCCGCTTGCTGATTTGCAGTTAGCGGGTTCCGATCTAGCCACGCTGCGTAAACAAGCCGAAGAATTCGCCCTGAATAACGATAAAGCAGAAATCGGCGATGACGTTCACGGCCTACGTATGCTGAACCTCTATGGCCTTAAAGGCGCCGCCGCATACATGGAGCATGCTCACGTTCTGGGTCAATACAGCAACGATATCTATGCTGAATTCCATCACTATATGGCGTGGTTAGGTACTCAGCCGCGCGATGTTGATACCTTGCTCAATAATGCGATGGGCATTGGTAAAATGAACTTCAACGTGATGGCCATTTTGGATAAGGGTGAAACCGACGCCTACGGTCACCCAACGCCAAGCTCCGTAAACGTTCGCCCTGTCGCCGGTAAAGCGATTCTGATTTCCGGTCATGATTTGAAAGATCTGCGTATGTTGCTGGAGCAAACCGAAGGGACAGGTGTGAACGTCTATACCCACGGTGAAATGCTGCCAGCACACGGCTATCCTGAGCTGAAAAAATTCAAGCATTTGGTCGGTAACTACGGCAGTGGTTGGCAGAATCAGCAAACCGAATTTGCCAAATTTCCTGGTCCAATTCTGATGACATCTAACTGTATCATCGACCCCAATGTCGGTAACTACACCGACCGCATCTGGACTCGTAGCATCGTTGGATGGCCTGGCGCTCGCCATCTAGAAGGTGATGACTTCAGCCAGATCGTTGCTCAAGCTCAGGTTTGTGAAGGCTTCCCGTACAATGAAATCGAGCACATGATCACCGTTGGTTTTGGCCGACAGACCTTGTTGAACGCAGCAGATACCGTCATCGACCTAGTCTCGCAGAAGAAATTGCGTCATGTATTTCTGGTGGGCGGCTGCGACGGTAGCCGTGCAGAACGTAGTTATTTCACCGACTTTGCACGCGCAGTTCCGCAAGACTGTCTGATTCTGACGCTGGCCTGCGGCAAATATCGCTTTAACAAGCTGGACTTCGGTACGCTGGAAGGGTTGCCACGTCTGCTGGATGTCGGTCAGTGCAACGATGCCTATGGTGCCATCATGTTGGCCGTAAAACTGGCTGAGACGCTGGGTTGCGGGGTGAACGATTTACCATTAAGTTTGGTGCTCTCTTGGTTCGAGCAGAAAGCTATCGTGATCCTGCTGACGCTGCTGTCATTAGGCGTGAAAAATATCTACACCGGCCCAACCGCTCCGGGCTTCCTAACCGATAACCTGCTCGCCATTCTGAATGAAAAATTCGGTATGCGTTCTATCTCTACGGTTGAAGCCGATATGAGCGAAATTCTGGGCGCGTAATCGCACTCGATGTCACCCTATAAGCCGCAGCCAGCAAGGTCTGCGGCTTTCGAATTGAGAACATATGATGACAATGCCAACTCCCCTCTGCCCCAATCAGATGCAGGTGCATTCCATTCATCAGGAAACGCCGGACGTCTGGACAATCTCTCTCATCTGCCATGATTTTTACCGCTACCATCCAGGGCAATATGCACTGGTGAGCATTCGTAATAGCGAAGAAACGCTACGTGCCTACACGCTCTCCTCCTCGCCAGGCCAGAGTAAGTTTATTACGTTGAGCGTACGCTGCCTGCCCGATGGTGAAGGATCACGTTGGCTCACACAGGAAGTTCATCCAGGGCAACAGCTATGGTTGTCTGATGCACAAGGTGAATTCACCTGCGCCAATGCGCCTTCCGATCGCTATCTCATGCTGGCGGCGGGCTGTGGCGTAACACCGATTATGTCAATGACTCGCTGGCTGCTAGCAAATCGTCCAGAGACTCACGTGCAGGTCATTTTCAACGTACGTACCCCTCGCGATGTGATTTTTGCCGATGAATGGCGTGCCCTCTCGGCCCATTATTCCCAGCTCAACCTCACGCTGATGGCCGAAAGCGATGCCACTGAAGCATTCCTCAGTGGCCGCATTACGCGCGAAATTCTCGAGCAGCTTTGTCCTGATATCGCCACGCGCACTGTCATGACCTGTGGACCTGCACCCTACATGAAAGCGGTGAAGCAGCTTTCGCAAGATCTTGGCGTCCCCGCCGAACGTTTCCATCAAGAGCAATTTCAGGTTATTGCTGATAATGATGAAAATGGCAATATGCTCAAACTCACCACAAACACTCCGCTGCACACTTACCACGCGCCAGTGGGAGCAACATTGCTGTTTGCCATGGAGCAAAATAAACTGCCCATTCAGGCCGCATGCCGCGCAGGCGTCTGTGGATGCTGTAAAACCCGCATTCTAAGCGGCGATTACACCACTACCAGCACCATGACGCTAACGCCAGATGAAATCGCTCAAGGTTATGTTTTAGCCTGCTCCTGCCAGCTCAACGGTGACGTCGTGATTGCCTAATCCGGCCTCAGCCACAGGCCGTCACCTGTGGTAAATAGGTGACGGCCATTGATTGGCGGCGTTTGATACTACGTCGAACCCTCTTCAATTTCTTTCAGAAATATGTCATTGGCATAACATTTCTATAATATTTATAATACAAAATAGAGTAGTCTTAGAAAGAATAGACAATGCTCAGGCATTGCCGACAGAGCCGTGACTTTCGCCTGCGTACCCAATGTGGTCGTGTGCAGGCAACCTGATAGATTCAAGGGAGGTGTTCATGAAGCAAACTGTTGCAACCCTAGTAGCAAAAACCCTCGACCAAGCTGGCGTAAAACGTATTTGGGGCGTCACAGGCGACTCCTTAAACGGCCTCAGCGACAGTCTATTAAGAATGGGAACCATCCGCTGGATAGGAACCCGCCACGAAGAAGTCGCCGCTTTCGCTGCGGGCGCCGAAGCACAGCTCACGGGGCAGTTAGCCGTCTGCGCGGGTTCGTGTGGTCCGGGTAATCTTCATCTTATTAACGGCTTATTCGACTGTCATCGCAATCATGTTCCGGTACTCGCTATCGCAGCCCATATCCCCTCCAGTGAAATCGGCAGCGGCTATTTTCAGGAAACCCATCCGCAAGAATTGTTTCGGGAATGCAGCCATTATTGCGAATTGATTTCGAATCCCGAACAGCTGCCGCAGGCTCTCGAAGTAGCCATGCGTCAGGCCATTTTAAAGAAAGGCGTTTCAGTTATCGTATTGCCAGGGGACGTCGCCCTGCGCCCTGCGCCAGAAGATGCCAATCCGGTTTGGCACACGCCGCTGCTTCCTCGCGTTTTGCCACAGGAAAGTGAGCTAGATGCTTTCAAAGCTATTCTGGACAGCGGAAAAAAAATCACTCTGCTGTGTGGTAGTGGTTGCGAAGGAGCCCACGACGAATTAATTCAGTTTGCTGAAAAGATAAAAGCGCCGATTGTTCACGCGCTACGAGGTAAAGAGCACGTCGAATGGGACAATCCTTATGACGTCGGCATGACCGGTTTGATTGGTTTTTCCTCCGGCTATCACGCCATGATGAATGCTGATACGCTAGTACTTCTTGGCACTCAGTTCCCCTACCGCGCATTTTATCCAACCGATGCCACCATCGTGCAGGTAGATATTAACGCGGCCAGCATTGGCTCCCACTGCGCAGTCAATTTACCGCTGGTGGGCGACGTCAAATCGACGTTACAAGCACTTCTGCCTAAACTTGAAAGCCGCAGCGATCGGCAGTTCCTCGATCAGGCTCTTGAGCACTATCACAAAGCGCGTAAAGACCTTGATGCATTAGCCTCTGCCAATGACGATCAGCCAATCCACCCTCAATACCTTGCTCAGCAAATCAGCGAACTGGCGAGCGACGATGCCGTATTTACCTGTGACGTCGGAACGCCAACCGTATGGGCTGCACGTTATCTGAAAATGAACGGCAAGCGCCGTCTGTTAGGCTCGTTTAACCACGGTTCTATGGCAAACGCCATGCCGCAGGCGATTGGCGCGCAGGGAAGCTTCCCCGAACGTCAAGTTATTGCCCTGTGTGGCGACGGCGGTTTTACCATGCTAATGGGGGATTTCTTAACGCTGGCTCAGCAAAAGCTACCGGTTAAAATAGTTATTTTTAATAACAGCGTGCTTGGTTTTGTTGCCATGGAAATGAAAGCTGGGGGCTACCTCACCGACGGCACCGATCTGCATAACCCTAATTTTGCCGCCATTGCCAATGCAGCCGGCATCAAGGGGATACGCGTAGAAAAAGCGTCTGAATTAAACAGCGCACTTGCCGAAGCCTTCGCTCACGACGGCCCTGTTGTAGTCGACGTCGTGACGGCAAAACAAGAGCTGGCTATGCCGCCACAGATCAAGTTTGAACAGGCCAAAGGTTTCAGTCTTTATATGCTGAGGGCGATAATCAACGGCCGAGGAGACGAAGTGGTCGAGCTGGCCAAAACTAACTGGTTACGCTAAACCTTACCGTTGTCCTCTCTTCGAGCTTTCTAACACGGCGCAGAAATTCTGCGCCGTAATTTCATCTGAATTGCGGTCATCGCCGCAAATCCTTTGGTATCCGCAATTTTCAATTTTGACTCTGCTACCCCTCATGTTACAAAGAACTGGGTTTATATCCGTCATACTTCAAGTTGCCGTTTTGTTAGCTGCGTTCACTTACCCGAATCACTGACTAACGTAAGCGCATCGGGGGCGCTCTTATTGGCCGCCTGAATGCAACTCGAATGATTTAGGGTATATAGAAATCCTATTTAAAATTCATACCCCACATTGAAGCCAAGCATTAGCCAGTGAAAAACCGGGAATTAAGGAGTTGTGCGTGATTGATCTTCGTAGTGATACCGTAACCCGCCCTAGTGAAGAAATGCGTTTAGCCATGTCACGCGCCGATGTTGGCGACGATGTGTATGGCGACGATCCCAGCGTCAATCTGCTCGAGCAAGAGGCCGCCGAACTCAGTGGCAAAGAAGCGGCGCTGTTTTTGCCAACGGGAACGCAGGCAAATCTTGTGGCTCTGCTAACGCACTGCCAACGCGGCGAGGAGTATATCGTTGGCCAAAAAGCACATAACTACCTGTTTGAAGCAGGGGGAGCCGCGGTTCTTGGTAGCATTCAACCCCAGCCAATTGATGCAGCCTCCGATGGCACGTTGCCGTTAGAGGTTGTCGCCAGCGTCATCAAACCCGACGACGTGCATTTTGCCCGAACCAAACTGCTGTGCATCGAGAACACCCATAACGGCAAAGTTTTGCCTCTGAGCTATCTGGAACAAGCGTGGGCGTTTACTCGAGAAAAAGGTTTGGCGCTGCATGTTGATGGCGCACGTATCATGAATGCCGCCGTTGCATTAGAGGTGCCTCTTTCGACTCTCACACAGTATTGCGACACCTTGACGATTTGCCTATCCAAAGGACTCGGGGCACCGATTGGATCGCTGCTGTGCGGCAGCGCCGCGTATATCAAACAGGCGCGTCGCTGGCGTAAGATGGTGGGCGGTGGCATGCGTCAGGCGGGTATTTTGGCTGAAGCCGCTCGCTACGCACTGCTTAACAACGTTGAACGCCTGCGCGAAGACCATGAAAACGCACAATGGTTAGCCAATGAGTTAAGCGCGATTGGTGTAGAAGTTATGGCTCCAGGAGCCCAAACTAATATGCTGTTCTTAAAGGTTCCTGCTCATGAAGCTGCGCATCTGGGTGGATGGATGAAAGAACGCGGCGTATTAATGAGCGCTGGCGCCGTCACTCGTATCGTGACGCATCTTGATGTCTCTCGAGCCGATTTAGAGCAGTTGGTCGCATTGTGGAAAGAATTTAAGCAGTCGATCAATACTCAGACCTCAACCACGGCAACCCGTGCTATTTACGGCTAATATCCTTGGTATCAGGCATCTCGGCTAATGCAGAGATGCCTATATACTCTAAATAGCTCAAGTTGTAGGACAAAAGCTTTCGTCTTTTTGAATAACGCGCATGCAATTTGAAGTAGGGTGAGTACCAACACCTAAAATAATTAAAAACACATTCATCTGCTTAGGTTAATTATGACCCCACAAAGGATTCTGGTATTGGGTGCCAGCGGCTATATCGGACAACACCTAATCCCCAAACTTATCGAGCAAGGCCACACCGTCAGAGCCGCCGCACGTAGAATCGATTGGCTACGCGAACAAGCTTGGCCGCGTGTAGAGTGCCAATACGTTGATCTGCACAAACCAGAGACATTACCCGCCGCCGTCGCTGATATTGACGTGGTTTACTATCTTGTTCACGGCATGGGTGACGGTCATGACTTCGTCACGGGTGAGATTAACGCCGCAAAGAATACCTGTGCAGCGTTACGCGATTCCGGTGTGAAACAGGTCATTTTTCTCGGCGCACTTCAGCCTGACGGTGATTCCTCACGCCATTTGATCGCTCGTAAAGAGACCGGCGACGCATTACGTGCCAGCGGGATCCCTGTCACAGAGCTACGCGCTAGCATTATTATCGGACCAGGCTCTGCGGCTTTTGAAGTCATGCGTGATATGGTTTATAACCTTCCGATTTTGACGCCTCCGCGCTGGGTTCGCTCAAAATCATCACCTATCGCTTTGGATAATCTGCTGGTCTATCTCACCGAATTACTGAAGCATCCCGCCATTGGCAACCGTGTCTATGATGTTGCAGGGCCGGAATACATCAGCTATCAAACCATGTTTGAACGTTTTATTGCCCTAAGCGGTAAAAAGCGCTGGATGATCCCCTTACCGATCCCAACACGGTTTATTTCCGTTTATTTCCTTAACATGATCACCTCTGTCCCCACCACCATTTCACGAGCGCTGATTGAAGGACTTAAACACGATCTTCCTGCTCACAGCACCGCAATAGAGCGGCTCATCCCACAGCACCTGATCAATTTCGATCAAGCGGTTCAAGACACCTTGGACAAAGAGGCCGAAGTCGTAAACTCAGCAGACTGGGGCTACGATCCGGAAGCTCGTGAGCGCTGGCGCCCCGGCTATGGTTTCTATCCTAAGCATGCTGGATATGAGCAAGAAACCAGTGCTTCGCCTGAAGCGCTATGGCATGTTGTTCAGCAAATCGGTGGTAAAGAGGGGTATTTCTACGCAAACATCTTGTGGGCTATTCGCGCCAGAATGGACGATGTGATTGGCAATAAAGTCGTCTATGGCCGCCCCGCTCGTAATTCGCTAGAGCTTGGCGATCTGGTAGACGGCTGGAAAGTGATCACCGTCAAGCCACTACGCCAATTAGCGATGATGTTTGGTATGAAAGCGCCTGGCTTAGGGAGACTCACATTCACCATCGAAGACAAGGGCGAAAAACGTGTTCTTGATGTCCGTGCATGGTGGCACCCCGCAGGTTTCAGCGGCCTACTTTATTGGTTTGCGATGATGCCAGCGCATCTGTTTATCTTCCGCGGCATGAGCAAAAAAATCGCTAAATTGGCTGAAGCCTACGATCGTGAAAATAAGCAAGGATAGCTAAGGCTCACTTAAAGATGTCTTGCACAATTGAACAATCTCAGCGGTAACTTCTACAATAGAGCGTATACCGTGTGAGCAACTAAACATTTGTTACGCTCTCTGTCCGTAATCTGATTGCATGTGAGCTAATTTCACGGAAGAATGGCACCCTTGTTGCTAGTAGCAGTCAAACTAGTCACTCAGGATGTTTTTTTATCCCCGAGATAGGCGCTGTACTTTAGAGGGTAAGCGAGTGCATTTGAGGAACTGATGCCGATCAGTGATTCGAATCCGCGAGCATAGCCAAGGACAATGCGGCTCTAGCTATCAAGGGGATAAGGCTCATGAATAAACTGGCTGAGGATATTCGGCCACAAATCGCCTATCAGGCTATGTCGTAAATACAGGCCTAGGCACACTGCGGATTCGGAAAAGTTATGAAAGTATTGGTGACCGGTGCAACAAGCGGTCTCGGACGTAATGCGGTTGAATATTTACGTCATAAAGGGATTAGCGTTCGCGCTACTGGGCAAAATCAGGCAATGGGTGACCTATTAAAGAAAATGGGCGCTGAATTCATTCATGCCGATCTAACCAATCTGGTGTCATCACAGGCAAAAGCAATGCTGAATGATGTTGATACGCTTTGGCACTGCGAAGGCTTCACCTCCCCATGGGGTTCAGAAGAGCTGTTCGAAAAAGCCAACGTTCGTTCGACGCGTCGGTTGGGAGAATGGGCCGCCGCTTATGGCGTACGTAACTTTATCCATATATCCTCCCCTGCCGTTTACTTTGACTATCGCCACCACCGCGATATCAAAGAGGAGTTTGTACCGAATCGCTACGCGAATTATTACGCTCGCAGCAAAGCCGCGGGTGAGGAAGTCATTCAAAATCTGGCGCTCTCGAACCCACAAACTCATTTCACGATCCTACGTCCGCAGGGGCTCTTTGGCCCACACGATAAAGTACTGTTGCCGCGTTTGCTAAACGCGATGCGCCGCCATGGAACGTTGTTGCTGCCACGCGGTGGTGATGCGTTAGTCGATATGACCTACGAAGAAAACGCGGTTCATGCCATGTGGCTAGCCACGCAGATTGAAACCACGCCCTCAGGGCGCACGTTCAATATCTCCAACCACCAGCCACGCCATTTACGCACATTGCTACAGCATCTGATCGATGAGCTGGGCGTCAAATGCAAAATCCGCTCGATTCCCTATCCAATGCTCGACATGATGGCTCGAGGGATGGAAAAGATCGGAGCCAACAGTCCCAAAGAGCCCGCCCTTACTCATTATGGCGTAGCGAAACTCAACTTCGATATGACCCTCGACACCTCACGGGCGCAGCTTGAATTAGGCTATCATCCGGTGGTATCGATTGATGAAGGAATTATTCGTACTGCGCACTGGCTTAAGGATCACGGACGTTTACAAAACCGCGATCGTCATTGAGTACTGCCATACTTTTCAAGTAAGGCATCGGCGATCGCTTCTGTTTCTGCATCGGGGATACCGCGGAAATCAGCCGGTCTGAAATGCATTTGAAACGCAGCAATGACGTTACGCGACATCGTATCGTTTATGCCGTTTGGCACAATGTCATAGCCGTAGGCCGCAAGCTTCTTTTGCAGCGTCAGCACATCAACCGGCGCCTCTTTCGCCCTACCCGCGAGATAGCGCGTCACCGTAGCACGATCCGGCCATGCACCAATCCCCTGTTCGGCAAGCGTCTTCCATGGGAATAATGGCCCAGGATCAAGTTTTCGCTGTGGCGCAATATCCATATGCCCCACAACGTTTTGAGGTGCAATACCATAGCGTTGCACAATGTCTTTGCTCAATGCGATAACCAGCTCCGTTTGTTGCTCGGTATAGGGTAACCAAATACGTTCCAGCATGCCCTGCTGGTAACCTTTGTTTTCGATCTCAATTCCAATCGACGTATCGTTCAGATTACTACGCCCACGCCATGCGCTGGCACCCGCATGCCACGCCCGTTGAGACTCCGGCACGAGCTGCCATACCACATACTTGCCGTTGTTCTGCGGCGGCCGAGCCGGTACTAGATAATGTGCGCTGACGTGCTCATCGGTTAACGTTTTTAGCGACGAATGAAAATCTTCAGCCGTGTAGTGTAAAACCAAGAAACGAATTCTCTCATCCACACCCTGCGCCTGATGGCGGTCTTCCACTAAATAGGTACCGCGGTCGATTAAATCATGCTGTGCCGGTGTATGCTGGCATCCCACCAAACCTGTCGCCAACAATATCGCGATTGCAGCGAACCCAATCCGTTTTCGCATGTCTTAAACTCCGAGCTTTAATATTAAAAAGGACTATCTCATGCGTAATAGCACAACGCCAACCCTCGAAGGCCTTACTATCGTTGACTACTGTGGAGTTGTCACGGGTGAAGCCATTTTAGGGGCGAATATTTTCAAAGATTTCTTCGCAGGTATTCGCGATATTGTAGGTGGCCGCTCAGGGGCTTACGAGAATGAGTTACGCAAAGCGCGTGAAATCGCCTTTTCCGAAATGAACGATCAGGCAAAATCACTCGGCGCGAATGCCGTAGTCGGCATTGATATCGACTACGAAACGGTAGGAAAAGACGGCAGTATGCTGATGGTTAGCGTAAGTGGAACCGCAGTTAAGGTGAAGTAACAAACGCCCTCTTATACTCTCAGCCTAAAATATCTCTAGCTTCGCTTTAGGCTGAGATCATATTCAGCCTTACTGCTTTGCAAGCGATGTCCTGCCGATGACCGAATCAGATAGCTGATTTGCAGAGGCATGCAACAATAATCAAAAAAAGTGACGATAATAACCGTCAGTGGCGGTTAATCAATTTGCATAAAGAGAAAGTGACTCTCAATGTCACGCCCTGCCTCATCACTAACAATCTGCGTGCCGTTATTCATGCCGCCATCGCAGGAATTGGCATCACCTGCCTGCTCAGGATCGCCTGCGCGGATACGATTACCGCAGGAAAGCTCGTGCACATCTTACCGGAGTGGACTAGCGAACCCCATTCAATCCATGCGGTATATGAATCAAAGCGCGGCCAGACCCTGCTCTTCAAAACATTCATGGATTATCTCAGCCAGTCGCTCAATGAGCTGCGCTTTATGCAAAAAGCCTGAAATAATCACGTAGGAAACCACTTGCCAACTCAAATTCATTCACTTGGTATGCATTTTTCTTTTGCCAGATAGTCGAGACTCACCCAATCTTCCAGTTTTCCAATAAAAAGGTGATATTGTGCTAATCTTAAGCGATTAAGAGGTGCGGTAATAAATTTTAACGCACAATCATTGCATAAGTATTCTGTGGAAGTTAACATTTGCACCATCAATGGCTATTCAGTAAACGCGCATGAGTATTCAAATAAACGGCATTAACTGCTTTTACGGCGCACATCAAGCGCTGTTCGACATCACTCTGGAATGTCCTGCGGGCGAAACCTTGGTTTTACTGGGGCCGAGCGGCGCGGGGAAGAGTTCTCTGCTGCGGGTTTTAAACCTGCTAGAAATGCCACGTTCCGGCCAACTTTCTATTGCCGGCAACAAGTTCGATTTTAGCCGGACTCCGGGCGAAAAAGAGATCCGCGAACTACGCCGTAACGTTGGAATGGTATTCCAGCAATACAATCTGTGGCCGCATCTCACCGTGATGCAAAACCTGATTGAAGCCCCCTGCAAAGTGTTGGGGCTGAGTAAGGCGCAGGCCGTAGAACGTGCGCAGAAATTACTTCAACGTCTACGTTTGACTGATTACGTTGATCGTTTTCCGCTACACCTTTCCGGCGGGCAGCAGCAGCGTGTGGCGATTGCTCGTGCGCTGATGATGGAACCACAGGTATTACTGTTTGATGAACCAACGGCGGCACTCGATCCTGAAATCACCGCTCAGATTGTCAGTATTATCCGCGAACTGTCAGAAACGGGGATTACACAGGTTATCGTGACCCACGAAGTGGAAGTGGCGCGCAAAACCGCCAGTCGCGTCGTGTATATGGAGCAAGGTCGGGTTATCGAACACGGTGATGCAAGTCATTTTGCTCACCCGCAAACCGAAGCGTTTGCCGGTTATCTGTCTCATTAATTGTTAGATTGGCGTTTAGACACGGTCGTTTTTAACCGTTTTAACAAAACTATTAGCTAACAGAAGTTGGAGTCTGCGATGAAAAAAATCATAATTGCCACAGTATTAGCCGGTATCAGCGTCTCTGCATCAGCGGCGGAAACCATTCGTTTTGCTGCGGAAGCTTCTTATCCTCCATTTGAATTTATGGATGCCAACAACCAGATGCAGGGATTTGATATCGATCTGGCCAACGCTATCTGTAAGCAGATGAAAGCGACCTGTACTTTCACCAACCAGTCTTTCGATAGCCTGATCCCAAGTTTGAAGTTCAAACGTATCGACGCCGTGATTTCAGGTATGGACATCACTCCTGAACGTCAAAAGCAAGTGGCGTTTACCGCGCCTTATTACGATAACTCGGCGTTGTTCATTGCTGAAAAAGGCAAAGTGGCTGATATCGCTGCGCTAAAAGGTAAGCGTGTGGGGATGCAAAATGGTTCGACCCACCAGAAGTACCTACAAGAAAAACACCCTGAAATCACACCAGTTCCATACGACAGCTATCAGAACGCTATTCTGGATCTGAAAAACGGGCGTTTGGATGCGGTATTCGGTGATACTGCGGTCGTTAACGAATGGCTGAAGCAGAATTCAGCGCTTACCGCCGTGGGCGATAAAGTGACTGATCCGAACTACTTTGGTACAGGCTTGGGCATTGCAGTACGTCAGAACAATGCCGAGCTGCTGAATCAATTTAACGCGGCGCTGAATCAGTTGAAGCAGGATGGCACCTATAAAACCATCTATAGCAAGTGGTTCCAGCAGTAATCGCTTTGATGTCTCATAGATTTCAAAATGCAGGAAAGCAGCAAACAAGAGACAAAGGCTGGGCTTCGGTAAGAAGTATCCAGCCTCTCATTAAGCCCGGTGAACTTACATGAGTCAGTGATTCGGGTGACAACTTTGCAGCTTGAAAGATAACGGGAATAAACGAAGTGCCTATCTTTGTAGGCGTAATAAGTGATCATTTTGGCGAACAGCTCGCCTGATGGGATAGGCTCCAAGCAATGATTGAATTTCAACCTTTATTAAGCGCAGCAGGCATGACCGTTGGCCTGTCGCTGTGTGCTTTAGTTCTCGGGCTTATTTTGGCGATGATTTTTGCCGTCTGGGAATCTTCAAATATCAAACCAGTGGCATGGCTCGGCACCGCATGGGTCACGCTGGTTCGTGGCTTGCCCGAAATCTTGGTTGTACTGTTTATCTATTTCGGATCGGCTCAACTCCTCATGGTGCTTTCCGACGGTTTCAGTTTGAATTTGGGCTTTGTGCAAATCCCTATCCAACTCAATATTGAAAACTTTGAGGTCAGTCCCTTCGTATGTGGCGTTATCGCATTAGCCTTGCTTTATGCGGCTTATGCATCTCAAACGCTGCGTGGCGCGTTAAAAGCCGTACCTGAAGGCCAGCGTGAAGCCGGTCAAGCACTTGGCCTAAGCAAAAGCGCTATTTTCTTCCGTTTGGTGATGCCGCAGATGTGGCGTCATGCTCTGCCAGGGCTGGGAAATCAGTGGTTGGTGCTGCTGAAAGATACCGCTCTGGTTTCACTGATCAGCGTGAATGATTTAATGCTGCAAACCAAAAGTATCGCCACCCGAACTCAAGAACCTTTCACATGGTACATGGTTGCAGCCGCTATCTATTTGGTTATTACCCTGTTCAGCCAATATATTCTCAAGCGAATCGAACTGCGCACCACACGCTTTGAGCGGGGGAACGCCTAATGTTTGAATACATTCCTGATATCATTCAAGGGTTACCGACCAGTTTATCCCTGACTATAATTTCCTTGCTAGTTGCGCTGGTGTTGGCATTGCTTTTCACCATTGTGTTAACGCTACGCCCTGTGGTGCTCACACAGTTAGTGCAAGGATATATTACGCTGTTCACCGGAACACCGCTGCTGGTACAGATCTTCCTGATCTATTACGGACCGGGACAGTTTGACTGGATCAAGCAGACACCGTGGCTGTGGAATATGCTGTCACAGCCGTGGCTATGTGCGATGGTCGCCTTGGCGCTTAACAGCGCGGCGTACACGACCCAGCTGTTTTACGGCGCGGTAAAAGCAATCCCTTCCGGACAATGGCAGTCTTGTGAAGCACTTGGCATGTCTCGCAGTCAGACATTGCGTATTTTGCTGCCGTTTGCTTTCAAACGGGCGCTGTCGTCTTATTCCAACGAAGTCGTCCTGATTTTCAAAAGCACCTCATTGGCCTACACCATTACGCTGATGGAAGTTATGGGTTATAGCCAGCAAATGTATGGCCGCACCTATGACGTTATGGTGTTTGGCGCGGCAGGCGTGATTTATCTGTGCGTGAACGGATTGCTTACGCTAATTATGCGTATGGTTGAACGTCGCGCTCTCGCCTTTGAACGTAGAAATTAAACCAACTCCTTAAAACGCTTACTAAAAGCCAGCCTAAACGCTGGCTTTTTTGTATCTGCAAAAAAATAACAATAAATATTTAACCAAATATATTGCATATAAATTCACTTGATGGCAAAGTCATTTCTGTTCACCAAACCGCCGTTGAGCATGAACGTCGTTCCGTTCATCCCCATAAATCAAAACTAAAACGGCTGACTAAAAATCAAAATTAGATCCTATTTCAGACAGGAGTTAGACATGAAAAAACTGATGGTTTGTGCATTACTGGCAGGAATGAGCTTCACCGCAACCGCAGCGGAAACCATCCGTTTTGCCTCTTCCGCCACCTATCCACCGTTTGAATCCATGGATTCCAATAACCAGATTGTTGGCTTCGACATGGATTTAGCCAAAGCGCTGTGCAAGCAGATGCAGGCTACCTGCACCTTCACGAATCAGGCGTTCGACAGCCTGATCCCTGCGTTGAAATTTAAACGTTATGACGCGGTGATTTCCGGCATGGATATTACGCCAGAGCGTCAGAAACAGGTGGCATTCACCCAGCCGTACTACGCTAATTCCGCGATCATCATCGCTGAAAAAGGCAAATACAAAACCTTCGCAGACATGAAAGGCCTACGCGTGGGAATGGAAAATGGCACCACTCATCAAAAATATTTGCAGGATAAACACCCTGAAATCAAAACCGTTGCCTACGATAGCTATCAAAACGCCATTCTGGATCTGAAAAGTGGTCGTTTAGATGGTGTATTCGGCGATACCGCAGTGGTTAATGAATGGCTGAAGAGTAATCCAAACCTCGCAGCCGTCGGCGATCACGTCACCGATGCGCAATACTTTGGCACCGGTTTAGGTATCGCTGTACGCCCAGAAAATACCGCACTTTTGGCGCAGTTAAATAAAGCGCTGGATGAGATCAAAGCCAACGGCACTTACCAGAAAATCAATCAGCAGTGGTTCCCACAGTGATTTGCGGCTGAAATACTCTCGGCTGTTGGTTTGCCGCATCGCCTAAATCATCGGCGTTGCGGCAAGCGTTGCCCTGTAGGACGAGTCCCCAGAATGGGACGAATAACGAGCGTAGACAACGCAGTACCGTTTCAAGTTCTGAATTTTTCCCCTTATCCTTCATGGTAATATCCTCCCTCACTCAGTTTTGCTACCTTTAGCAGCTCAACGTATATCAGGATAGTCGGTAGGGGAAATTTTCATGTACTACGCACTTTATTCATCGCCCGTTGGATTGCTAAGATTAGTTTCGGATGCTCAAGGGCTGCGCCAGCTATGGCTACCGAATGAGATAGAAGAAAAGCTATGTCCTGCCGAGTGGATTGAGGACGGAGATTTCACCATCAACCGCCAAATTCGCGACTGTTTAGATGCCTATTTCGCCGGTGAGAAACTGCGCTTTGATAATTTGCCCTTAGCACCGGTGGGCACAGCGTTTCAGCAATCGGTTTGGAAAGAACTGCTCACCATTCCATACGGCACTATCAGCCACTATTCGGTTATCGCTAACGCACTAAACAACCCTAAAGCCGTTCGTGCCGTCGGCGGTGCCGTGGGGAGAAACCCCATTTCGATCCTCATCCCTTGCCATCGCGTATTAGGTAAAGATCTTTCTTTGACCGGCTACTCCGGTGGGTTACCGATCAAAAAAGCGCTGTTGGATCTAGAGAAAATCGTTTATCGCGTTTGATGGGCCAGCAGCGTTAGCACTTCATAATGGGCGGTATGCGGGAACATATCGAACAGTTGCACCTGCTCGATACGATAATTTTTCAGTCTCGCAATATCTTGAGCCATTGTCTGAGCATTGCAGCTGGAATAGAGAATATAATCCGGCGCCATTTTGCCAAGATATTCACACAGTTCAGCACCGATCCCCCTGCGCGGTGGATTGACGAGCACCAACTCGGGAACCTCACCTTCCGCCGAGGCAAAACGGGTCGAGTCGAGCGCGGAAAACTGTACATTCTGTAATCCAATTTTCTGCGCAGACCGCGTGGCGCAGGCGATAGCTTCCGCGCTGATCTCAATACCGGTGAGCTTCATCTCCGGCGTTGCGCAATGCAAACCAAAACCACCGACACCACAAAACAGATCCCACATACTACTGATATTTAGTTTGTGTACCCATTTGCGTGCTGTGGCATATAACGATGCGGCAACCAGTGGATTGGTCTGGAAAAAGCTTTGCGGGCGAATATAGAGCGGAACTTGATTAAAAGATTCTTCTAGCGCCTGTTGCTCGGTAAGAAATATTTCGGTATCCCCTTCGAGGATAGCCATATGCACCGGCTGGATATTTGTGGTAATCACGACTAACTGTGGAAGCTGTTGTTGGAGCCAAGGCAACGCAGCGCGTAACTGGGCTAATTTAGCGTCAGAACGCAACACAAAACGCAGCATTAGCTGGTTGTTTTTCTGGCTTTCAGTTAGCAACAGATATTTTAGCTCTCCACGTTTGCGCGCAACGTTGTAGGGGGTTAGCCCTGCGCGAGCAATAAACACCTTCAGCACATCAAACACTGCGCTAAAAGATTGGGGATAGAGAGGACACTCACATAAATCGACCGCCGTTCCATCACGATGCAACATGCCTAGCAGTGGACGCTCCACGCTGCCGCTGACGACCATTTTGGCTTTGTTACGAAATGCTTGCTCTGCGCTACTCACTGACGGTAACCAGCGTTCGACCGGTAAGTCAGACATCAGTAATTCCAGCTGTTGCTGCTTTTCGGCGATTTGCTGTGGATACGGCATTTCCAGCCACTGACAAGAGCGACAAGTTCCCGATTGATACAGGGCACAGTGCATAACAAAGACTCTATTTGAATGAGATAAATGTGAGGTTAAAGCGGCGCGGATTGTAGCATAAACCACATAAAGCAGGTGAAACTCGCGGGGAAAGTTTCCGCACTTCAGTCTAGAAAGCTTGTCACGAAGAGAAATAGCGGCGACTTGCGCGCGGGATAAACAACAATCCTAATATCATTAACTCAGGGATTTTTAAGCCCACTAGCTCGGTGAAAATCTCACTACCTGTTTCGCCATTCACGCTGAACATCTCAGGATGAAACCAGCCAAGGGATGCCAATAGCATGTAACTAATCACCAGCACCTGACAGCCGAGATATCCCCAGCGACCAAGGTTTTTCCCCTGCACTACGGCAAAACCACAGCTAATCTCAACCAACAGCACCACGATACTGGCTAAGCATAATAGCGCAGAGTCCCAGTCTTGCACGCTGTCAGAAACAAAAGTACTGACCCCCTCAAAACCAAGTTCATGCATGAGGAGCAGAAAACCAAGCGTATGGATACCAATAATCGCCGTCCCGGCAATTAAGACAGATACAGGGGCTATTGCCCATTTTCTCAGCATTTCATGCCGGTTACGTAGTATTTCTGACATCTTATTCCATAAGCTAGCCTGAACGACTCATAATAGGACAATTTATGTTGATCAGGCTAGTGGTTATTAATAAGAAATATCAACTACCTGCTGCTTTTCTGATCTCTTTAAGACGCCGCTTTTCACTACGCGCCATAAACCACCACGCAATAAGACCAATAACGCCGACCACCAGCAGGATAATACTCGCCAATGCGTTAATTTCAGGGTTAACGCCCATACGGACGCTAGCAAACACCAACATCGGCAGCGTGGTAGACCCCGGTCCTGCGACAAAACTGGCAATAACCAGATCGTCGAGCGATAACGTAAAAGCAAGTAACCAGCCTGACACTAGCGCGGGGGCTATCATGGGGATCGTGATCACAAAGAATACTTTTAGCGGAGCCGCGCCGAGATCCATGGCGGCCTCTTCCAATGATTTATCTAGCTCACGCAGGCGCGAGCTCACCACTACCGTGACATAAGCCGTACAAAATGTGACATGTGCCATCCAGATGGTGAGCATTCCGCGCTCCGCAGGCCATCCAATAAGATGCCCCATGGCTACAAACAGGAGCAGCAGCGAGAGTCCAGTGATGACATCGGGCATAACTAAGGGGGCTGTGAGCATAAAGGCAAACCCGTTTGAGCCACGAAAACGGCCAAAACGAACCATCACGACCGCGGCCATGGTGCCTAGAATCGTCGCCATAGTCGCCGCCGCTGCGGCTATCGTTAGGCTCAGACCCACGGCGCTTATCATCACCGAATCGTGAAACAGCACGCTATACCATCGCGTAGACCACCCCGCCCACACCGTAACCAGCTTCGAGCTATTAAAGGAGTAGATAACCAGTAAAAGCATGGGTGCATACAGAAAGAAGAAGCAAACCACCAAAATCACAATTCGCCACGGGGAACGTACAACAGGCAACGTATTCATTAGTGTGCCCCCAGTTCTTTATTCTGATATTTATGGAACAGCATAATCGGTACGATCAGCAGCAACAGCATCAAGATCGCCACCGCCGAGGCCACTGGCCAGTCACGGTTATTGAAAAATTCCTGCCATAGTACGCGCCCAATCATAATGCTGTCCGGCCCACCCAACAGTTCAGGGATAACAAACTCACCTACCGCCGGAATAAATACCAGCATCGAACCCGCAATGATTCCGCCTTTCGTCAGCGGCACGATAATCTTGAAGAAGGTTTTCATTGGACGCGCCCCAAGATCCAGCGCAGCTTCGACCAACGAATAATCAATACGCGTTAACGCGGTATAAATCGGCAGCACCATGAAAGGCAGATAGGAATAAACCACGCCGATATACACCGCCGTATTGGTGTGCAATATAATCAACGGATGATCAATAACGCCTAACCATAGCAGTACGTTATTCAACACGCCGTTCTCTTTCAAAATTCCCATCCATGCGTACACACGGATCAGGAATGACGTCCAAGAAGGCAAAATAACCAGCAACAGCAAAATATTACGCGTCGAGGAACTGCTATGCGCCACAGCCCATGCTAACGGATAGCCAATCAGCAGACAGCAAAGCGTCGAAACGGCGGCTATCTGCAGCGACTGAAGATAGGCATCCACATACAATGGGTCGTCGAACAACTGAAAATAGTTAGCAAAGTTAAGCGCAATATCCAGTTTATCGTCGGCCCAGGTGACTAAGTCCGTAAACGGTGGGATAGCACGCGCCATCTCAGCGAAACTGATTTTAAAGACGGTAAGAAACGGCAGTAAAAATAAACAGATCAGCCACAGATAAGGTAAAGCAATAACCAGCTTGCGGCCATGTACGCCGCGCAGACGGTATAACCACGCAGTCAATTTCCCGACACGTTGTACCGGAGGGCGATCGCTGCGACTCGTAAATAGTGTAGACATCGCTCCCCCTCAGACCGTCAGAACAACGCAGCTATCGGCATCCCAACAAAGCTTGATTTCATCTCCCCACGTTGGCATTCCTTTACGGAATCGATGCCCATTTTGCAATTGGGCACTGATCATCTGTCCGCTCAGCAATTTCACGTGATAAATCGACAAATCACCGAGATAAGCAATGTGCACAACCTCACCGGTCGCATAGTTGCAGCCATCTTTTGGTGGTGTATCGCAGAGTAAAATCTTCTCTGGGCGCAACGCGATCTGCACAGGAACGCCCTCCACTACCGCAGCATCAAGATCCACTTTAAGCGGATGAGTCAAACCAGGGCTTTGAATAAGCAATGAATCTTCTAACGATTCTTTGAGGATGCCCTCAAAGACGTTGACTGAACCAATAAACTCCGCGCTATAACGACTATTCGGATGTTCATAAATTTCTTCAGGCTCACCGATTTGCACGAATTTACCGCGATTCATAATGGCGATACGTCCCGCCATCGTCATGGCCTCTTCCTGATCGTGCGTTACCATCACGCAGGTAACGCCGACCCGCTCTAAAATATCGGCGACCTCAAGCTGCATGCGTTCGCGTAGCTTTTTATCTAATGCCCCCATCGGCTCATCTAGCAACAGCAGCTTCGGGCGCTTTGCCAAACTCCGCGCCAAAGCCACGCGCTGGCGCTGGCCACCGGAAAGCTGATGCGGCTTGCGCTTGGCATATTCCTGCATATGCACCAGCGCTAACATCTCTTCTACACGCTGACGGATTTCGTTACGACCCAAGCGATCCTGCTTTAGGCCAAACGCGATGTTCTGCTCCACGCTCATGTGTGGAAAAAGCGCGTAAGACTGGAACATCATATTGATAGGCCGTTGATAAGGCGGGACATGGGCTAGATCTTGCCCATCCAGCACAATTTGCCCGCTGGTGGGCATTTCAAAGCCTGCAAGCATGCGCAGCAGAGTAGACTTGCCACATCCGGAAGCGCCTAACAGGGCAAAAATTTCGCCTTTATAAATGGTGAGGTTAACGTCATCAACGGCGAGCTGTCCGTCAAATGTTTTGCTGAGATTGCGAATTTCTAGCAGAGGTGCAAATGCTTTATGCACCTTCAGCGCCTGACGGGGGATGGTTTCATTCATTCGGGACGTCCTCACTCTCGCACCTGACACAGACCCGGCTGCATCGACACATACCGCTCAAAGAGCAGTTTAAAAGTACACAGGCAAAGAGATTTTCTCTGCCTGTGTATTCAGCGTAGTCACACTTTTTATCTATGTAACTGTTTCGCTGTTTTATTTTCCGGTTTTCACTTTGGTCCAAGCACGCGTGATCACTCGGTCAATTTTCGGCGACTGCACTTTCAGCGTGAACATCTTCGCTCTCACGTCTGGTGGAGGATAAATTCCCGGATTATCCCGCACTTCAGGGTTCACCAACGGCGTTGCCGCTTTATTAGCGTTGGCGTAATAGACGTGATTGCTGATGTTGGCAATCACTTCAGGGCGCATCAAGTAGTTGAGGAACTGATAAGCTTCAGTGGTATTTTTGGCATCAGCCGGCATCGCGAACACATCAAAGAACACTAAAGCCCCTTCTTTCGGAATGCTGTAGGCAATATTCACGCCGTTTTTCGCTTCCTTAGCACGGTTAGCGGCCTGCATAACGTCACCGGACCAGCCGACCGCAACGCAAATATCACCGTTAGCTAAATCATTGATATATTGCGAGGAATGGAAATAGCGAATATTCGGACGGAGTTTTAGCAGCAGATCGTTCGCCGCACCGTTGTAGTCATTAGCATCAGAGCTATTGGGATCTTTGCCAATGTAGTTAAGCACCGTGGCATAAATTTCAGCAGGAGCATCAAGGAAAGAGACACCACAGCTTTTCAATTTTTCCAAATTCTCAGGTTTCAGCACCAAGTCCCAACTGTTAACCGGCGCGTCTTTGCCTAACGCCGCTTTTACTTTTTCCACGTTATAGCCAATACCGGTGGTCGCGAAGGTGTAAGGGATTGCATACTTGTTATCGGGATCGTGTTTAGCGACCAGCTTAAGCAGTTCAGGATCGAGGTTTTTATAATTGCTCAGTTGGCTCTTATCCAGAGGCTTAAACACCCCCGCACCAATCTGACGCTCAAGGAAACTCGCCGATGGCACAACCAGATCAAATCCAGTACTGCCTGCCATCAATTTGCCTTCGAGCACTTCGTTAGAATCGAAAACGTCGTAAACCACTTTGATGCCCGTCTCTTTGGTAAAGTTCGCCAAGGTATCCGGTGCAATATAGTCAGACCAGTTATAGATATGCAGCGTCTTTTGATCGTCCGCAGTTGCCCCCGCCGCAATGAAAGCGCCAGCTATCGCCCCCACTAACCACTTTTTATGCCCGTTAAACATTCGTCAATCCCTCCAAATAATGTAGAAACGGCGCGCACTAGCCCGCTTACCAACAGTAATCACCAGATATTTTGCGCATAAAAAATCAAATAAAGAGAATATTTTTTCACTGAAAGTTTCAGGAATAACCTGAGGGAAATCTGAGCAATACACTGCAAATCAAGCATAACTGGTGATAAGCTATCCAGCTACTCAGTGAAGAAAAAAACGTCAATTATCGATTTTTTATGCAATTGCATCTATGTTGTGCGGCATTCTCGCGGTGAATGCCGTTGGATATAGGGAGGATTGATTGATTAGTAGAATATTTATGAGGTTTTTATATAAATATTAACGGCACCATCGCGGTGCCGTTGAACCAAGTCAGCGCAGCAATTATCAAGCGCGTGACGATTAATGCAGGAGTGGCCCACTGGCCGCTTCAGGATCATAGTCGGCATCACTTTCTTCACCTTCGCCGAGGAACAACATGCCATTTGCACGTGTTTCCATCATGATCATCGACAGCTGCTCTTCACCCTGTTGCATAAACGCGGCAAACTGCTCTAGCGTAATACCTACGCTGCCGTTCAGAGATAGACAGGCAATCAGCTTAGGCAAATTGTCATCCTGAATATCAATAAATACTTTCACCGCCAGAGTGCTGGCGTTCATCTGACTGAGATCGGCGACTAGCGGAATCAGCGATGTTGGACGTATCTCAGCCAGTGCGCTAAACAAAATCGTCTTATCGATCATGTCAACTTTAGCGTCAAACACGCCATCGAAATTCTGCATATGAGGCAGATGTAGCGCTTGGCAGGAGTCACACTCAAAAAAGGTGATGCCCAGTTGATCCAGCCAGCGTCGTAAAAGATCCAGATCCGGGACGATTAGCGAATCCATAGTGGCCTACCTTACAAAAATGATAAAACAGGAGATAATGAACACAGAAATAGAAAAGGCGCATAGCTTACGGAAAAATACCTGTTTTATCTATGCTCAAAGACAATTAATTAGCCAATCGCTGTGGAAAGAGGAATACACCATGCCGCTCTCGCGTTACGCCACAATGGATCCACTGATGTTGATGAGTATCATCAATATGAAACTCCGCGACGAATGCCCTTCGCTTGACGATCTCGCCTGCCGTTACGATCTTTCTGTTGAAGTTTTACAGGAAAGATTGTCGCAGGCTGGCTATCAGTACCAACCTGCGACCAATCAATTTGTGCAGATTTAACTTTTCTTGCGTGCTATTGCACGCTCAATAAATTCGATCATCATGCCCGCGATGTCTTTTCCGGTGGTGGATTCAATACCCTCTAAACCTGGGGAAGAATTAACCTCCATCACGAGCGGGCCACGATCGGAACGTAAGATATCCACGCCGGCAACGCAAAGCCCCAGCGTTGCGGCAGCTTTTAGCGCCACCTCTCGTTCCTGATCGGTGATCGTCACTCGTTTCGCCGTTCCGCCTCGGTGCAGATTGGAACGAAACTCTCCCGGCTTGGCCTGACGCTCGATAGCCGCTACCACTCGTTTACCTATCACTAAACAGCGAATATCGGCACCGCGCGCTTCTTTAATATATTCCTGTACCAGAATATGGGCATTCAGTCCGCGAAAGGCATCGATCACGCTTTCCGCTGCTTGGCGTGTTTCAGCCAAAACCACGCCGATCCCTTGCGTACCTTCCACCAGTTTAACCACCAATGGCGCGCCCCCCACCATCTCGATCAGGTCGCTGGTGTCATCAGGCCGATGCGCAAACCCCGTCACAGGAAGATCGATCCCTTGCTGAGCTAACAGCTGCAGGGAATGCAATTTGTCGCGCGCTTTAGCAATCGAGGCCGCGGTATTTAGCGGAAAACTGCCTAACATTTCAAACTGACGTAAAACAGCGGTACCGTAGAAGGTGATCGCCGAGCCAATGCGCGGGATCACCGCGTCATAGCGTTCTAACTTACGCCCTTTCTCATGCACGCTTGGCGCTGCACAGTTAATATTCATGTAGCACGAAAGCGGATCAACGATGTCGATTTGATGACCACGACGCTGTGCCGCCTCTTTCAAACGCTTACAAGAATAGAGAGAGCCATCTCGGGAAAGTATGACGATCTTCACGGCCAACCTCTTAAGCCTAAGGATGAACTATCTCAGGATCCAGCCCTGCTTGTGCAAATATTCCAGCATGAACGGGCGACTTTCTTTTGCCAGAGTCCGCTTAATCTGATCGCTCCAGGTATCACAGCGCGCGTTGCTACTACGGCTTTGATAATAAGCACGGATGTGCGCATCATATTGCGCCAGCAATTCACGATCCAGCGGCTGATATTGGTTTTCATGCACCACCATCGCCTGTGGTAAACGCGGTTTTTGCGCTGGTTCAACTGCGGGATAGCCCAAACATAAACCCATCAGCGGTAATACGTTTCGCGGCAGCTTTAATAACTGAGTGACCTCATCGATATTATTACGTAGGCCTCCGATATAAACACCGCCGAGCCCCAGAGACTCAGCCGCTGTAAAAGCATTTTGCGCCATAAGTGACGTGTCTACCGTTCCCAGCAACAATTGTTCGGCCAGTCCTAATTCGGCCTGAGGAAAAATCTCCTGGTGACGATTAAAATCAGCGCAGAATACCCAAAACTCAGCGGCTTCTGCCACATGCTGTTGTCCACCGGTCAGCTCAACTAATTGCTCACGCAATGAAGAGTCAGTGATTCGAATAATGGTACTGCACTGCAAAAAACTTGAGCTGGACGTAGCTCGTGCTGCAGCAAAAATTGCCTCCCGCTCCGCGTCCCCGATAGGCTGTGGTGTAAATGCCCGAACAGACCGGTGTGAACACAGAAGATCAATGGTTGGCGTCATTTTTATGCTCCTCAGATTTTACTTCAGGTTTTGCCGCTGGCGTGTCCTGTTTTGGCGTTAAGCTAAACAGCGGTGTTTTGCTGTGAGTTAGGCTCCAGATCAGCGCTACGGCAGCCGGTATCATCAAAGCGACACCGGCAAAAATCATCATAACCGCAGCGAACGGTGTCGCTAGCGGATTGGGTAAATGAATATAATCGTGAATGCTCAGATAGGCTACCACCAGCAGCACCATTCCTATTGCTTCACAGACCAAAACGGGTTTAGGTAAATCCCCTAAAGCCTTCATAGGCTTCTCCCAGTACGCCCCATATAGGCAAAATTTATCAAAGTAACAGGCAAATCCTACTTTTTTTTAACTGCCGTAACAGGCATAGTAAACGCAGTTAAAGTGAGTCGGCGCTAAACATTATCAAGATTTAGTGAATAAGCTCAAATCAATCAAGGAGTTCTCATGTTTGCAGTAATTTTTGGGCGTCCGGGCTGCCCGTATTGTGTCCGTGCTAAAGAGTTGGCTGAAAAACTGACCGAAGAACGCGATGATTTCAACTTCCGTTATATTGATATCCATGCAGAAGGTATCACCAAAGCCGATCTGGAAAAAACCGTCGGTAAACCTGTTGAAACAGTTCCTCAGATCTTCATCGATCAAAAACACATTGGCGGCTGCACCGATTTCGAAGCATACGCGAAAGAAAATCTGGCGCTGTTCCAGTAAAAATAGTCTTCGTTCGATAAAAAGGGCATCCATAGGATGCCCTTTTGTTTTGTCTGTAATAACGAATGATTAGCGGTAACGTTCCGCACCTAACGAGCGTTTCTGCTTCTTTTGCCAAGCCAGTGTCAAAAACCAATATAAAAACGCACCAGAAACTGACCAGAAAAGCGCGCTGGTGCCATAGGCAAACATTTGTAGTCCGCTACGCAATTCGGTGCCATAACATAAATGGATCAGTGTAGAGATCAAAACGGCACATAACGTACCAAGAAAAGGATAAAAAATACGTCCGCTTACGGAGAAACAACTGGCGACAAAACCAGGGATGACGAACAACAGCAGGTTAATCTCGCCTTTCATGACAATATTCGGACCGTGAGCATTCGTCCAAGGTTTCAAAACGATAAAAAGGAGTACAACCAAAATAAATGAAACAATTGCGCCTAGCCAACGCCTATAAATAACCATCAAAAATCCCTCTTTCCTTAGAAGCGATATTTAACACACCCACCGCTATCCGCACTTCTCATCAGCCTTGATGAAACAGATAACGAGGTGGATCCAGCATTCCCTAGCGTGTTCAACGGTGTTCAACAGCAAACGACTTCTCTATTTTGTTCTGCCCTTTATTGGCCGAACGTCCAGATAACGTCTAATCTATCTGCCAATACCAGAGTGGTACTGGGATTTCATCTATTGTTAGGGATACCCTAGATATAGATGAAATTTATTATTTTGTATGGTTGAATGTATCCCCAATAGTCAATCATATCAAGCGCAAGCTAGTTAACGATAAGTTATTCGCCGTGAACATTGATGTCGCAAGTTTGTTAACAGGAAATTACATCCTGCTGTTGTTCGTTGTCTTAGCGCTGGGGCTGTGCCTCGGTAAACTTCGTCTGGGTTCTATACAACTCGGAAACTCGATAGGTGTTCTCGTTGTTTCTCTGCTGCTTGGACAACAACACTTTGCCATCAATACTGAGGCGCTAAATCTCGGCTTTATGCTGTTTATTTTCTGCGTCGGCGTAGAAGCGGGCCCTAACTTCTTTTCAATCTTTTTCCGCGATGGGAAAAACTATCTGATGCTGGCGCTAGTGATGGTAGGCAGCGCGCTAGTCATGGCATTAGGCTTCGGTAAACTTTTCCATTGGGATATTGGGCTCACAGCCGGTATGTTGGCGGGTTCCATGACATCGACCCCAGTGTTGGTCGGCGCGGGTGATACGCTGCGCCAAACCATGGCGAACAATCCTTCTCTGGCACATTTGCAAGATAACCTCAGTCTTGGATATGCGCTCACCTATTTGATCGGCTTAGTCAGCCTCATTTTTGGCGCTCGTTATTTACCTAAACTCCAGCACCAAGACTTGCCGACGTCAGCGCAGCAAATCGCTCGCGAGCGCGGTTTAGATAATGAAGTTCAGCGAAAAGTTTTCCTACCGGTAATCCGCGCATATCGCGTTGGTCCTGAGCTCGTGTCCTGGGCTGATGGTAAAAATCTGCGTGAGTTAGGTATTTATCGCCAAACCGGTTGCTACATTGAACGTATTCGTCGTAACGGCATTCTTGCCACGCCAGACGGCGATGCCGTATTGCAAGTTGGCGACGAGATTTCACTGGTTGGCTACCCTGACGCCCATGCACGTTTAGACCCTAGCTTCCGTAACGGTAAAGAAGTCTTCGACCGCGACCTGCTCGATATGCGCATCGTGACCGAAGAAATCGTGGTGAAAAACAACAATGCCGTGGGCAAGCGTCTGAGCCAAATTAAACTGACGGACCACGGCTGTTTCTTGAACCGCGTTATCCGCAGCCAGATTGAAATGCCTATCGATGACAACATCGTTTTGAACAAAGGTGATGTGCTGCAAGTCAGCGGTGATGCCCGCCGCGTGAAAAGCGTGGCAGAGCGTATCGGCTTTATATCTATCCACAGTCAGGTCACCGATCTGCTGGCTTTCTGCGCATTCTTTATTATCGGCCTCATGATTGGCCTTATCACCTTCAAGTTCAGTAACTTCTCGTTCGGTATTGGTAACGCTGCTGGGCTGCTATTCTCAGGCATTATGCTTGGCTTCCTTCGCGCCAACCACCCTACTTTCGGCTACATCCCACAGGGAGCGCTGAATATGGTGAAGGAATTCGGCTTGATGGTGTTTATGGCCGGTGTCGGCCTGAGCGCGGGCGCAGGGATGAACCACGGGCTAGGGCAAATCGGTGGACAGATGCTACTTTCCGGCTTAGTTGTCAGCTTACTGCCGGTGGTGATTTGCTTCCTGTTTGGTGCCTATGTGCTGCGTATGAACCGTGCGCTGCTATTTGGCGCGATCATGGGGGCGAGAACCTGTGCTCCGGCCATGGAAATCATCAGCGATGCTTCACGCAGTAATATACCTGCGCTGGGGTATGCAGGCACCTACGCCATCGCTAACGTACTGCTCACGCTGGCCGGTACACTAATTGTGATCATTTGGCCAGGCCTCGGCGGATAAGAAAACCTTATAATTCAGGCAAAAAAGAAAAAATGTGATTTTTTTCACTTTGCCTGAAACTTTCTAGCCTCCGCAAAGTCTTAATTAGTGCCACTGCTTTTCTTTGATGTTCCCCATATTGAGGAGCCCGATAGTCCCGCCTACTTAGGTTCAAGACTATCGGGTTTTTTATTGCCTGAAATTCAAACCCATATAAAACAATGAGTTACAGCCTACATTTAAGCCAAGTGGCAGCAGAGAAAACAGGCATCTCCAGAGATGAAAAATACCAACATGGTTAAAGGTTTGTAGGGAAGAAAGTTGATCGCGAAGAATAATGCAGTTAATAAGTTTAGCGAATCATTAGTCAGATAAAAAACAAATTAAAACGATAAATATAGTGCACAATCCCCCCCCCACCTCGGCAGCATTAACTTTCTGTTTCACTACATTGGCAAAAAGTAAAATATTACGCACGCGATGCTGGACATCACAATTAACTATCCCCTCATCAGCGACGGCATCCTTCTATCTACAAACAATGTCTGATCATCATAAAAACGCTCCGCACCGACTTAGTCACTCCTTAATGTTGGCTTAAGTTAATCGCTATACCCTAAGTCCTGTTCTTTCAGTCAAACCTGCATTCGATACTGTGTGTTTAACATCGGCGTGTTTGAATGAACTGTAAATTAGAGCCGTTCTCACGATGAGTCGGGTTGAAGCGACCTCTCTGCACAGAGAGTGCCTTAAGGACGTTCACTCATTATTGGTAATTCTATGAAGACTAAAAATAAAATTGTCTCAATCCCTCTGTACGCTAACCCGCGTGACCTCATCACTGGCCAGTCACTTTTCAGCGGTGCCTTTTATCTTGTGGTGCCTTTCCTCGTGCTGTTTATGCACGACTCTCTGCGGCTATCTGGCGAGATTATTGGGCTCGTCGTCGGGCTGCGTTTTTTCGCACAACAGATGATGTATATAAAAAGTACCCAACTGGCGCATTCGATTGGTGGAAAGAACCTCTTATTGCTGGGTTGCTTTACGCAAGCCAGCGGCTTCTTGTGCCTAGCGTTAGCGAGCCAGCCTAATCTCCTGATCACTGGAGCACTCTTAACCGGTATTGGCGGTGCCCTATTTGCACCAGCAAAAAACCTGCTGATGAATGAAGCAGGTCTAGGTGACCACAAACTAAAAACAGAGAAAGTGCAGCAGCTCAAGAATTCAGTGTCCATTGCAGGTGAATTAGGTTCTATCGTTGGGCCATTGTTGGGTCTTTGGTTAGTTGGACTTGGCTTTCACGTTCTTGCATGGGGAGGCGTTCTGATTTTCGTGGTAGCGATGATTTGGCTTGCGAAAAAATTACCCGCGAGTTTCTATTATCCCGCAATGCCTGATAAGAAAATTACGTGGCAAACCGTGTTGCAGAACCGTCGTTTCTTACTGTTTGTATTGGCCTATAGCAGCTATCTGTTTAGCTACAGCCAGCTGTTTTTAGCGCTCCCCCTCACGATTCGTCATCTAGGCGGTGAGAGCCAATACATTGGCTTATTGTTTGCATTTTCAGTACTGATATCTCTGCTTATTCAGATTGGTCTACGTAACTTCACCAGCAAAAAAGAGAGCCAAGCGCTTGTCATGGGCTTTGCAACATTGTCTCTGGCTTTCCTCTATATGGCATTTATCGCCATACGTCATCAGACAACGGGCTGGCATGGATATTTGCCGTTGCTGATGTTTGTATTCTTTATCAATTGTGGGCAATTCCTTATCGTTCCTGCCGCCAAACGCATCGTGACCTACTTTGCTGCTGGCAATGACACAGCGCCTTATTATCAAGCATTAGCGCTCAGCGGGGGAATTGCCGTGTTGGTGGGTAGCCCTATCGTCGGTGAATTGATGGAGTCGACCAGACATAGCCTGACGCTCGCAGGATTGCCTTGGTTCTTTATGGCGTTATTTCCTGCGCTCAGCGCCATTGCTATTGGTTTAATATTCCCGACCACACCAGCTAGAGCCTACTGATAACTTGAAATGATATATCGCGTTACCCCCTTAATGTTCCCTTAAGCTGCAATTGTTAAGGTGAGCGTATGGGGTAACGCGCAACTTTTTAATCTTAAATTCAAATATTCGCACTTATTGCAAACTTTAGGATTACTAGCCTTTACTCCCTCGACATCGACTTTTATTGTATGCCTCCTTTTGCCGTCACTGATGCGGATCAATGTGATCTTGCGGCTCGGCTTTGTAAGGCTCTATTCGATGAAAGTCGTTTTTTATCGAGATTGCCTATTTCGGGTTTGTTAATAGAGTAAGACGTATATGGAACAGTTTAACCAAGCGTTCTTTCTGCTGGTGAACGCTACACCAAATTCCCCTGCTTGGCTCATCACGCTAGCTAAGTTTTTTGCCAACGATCTTATCGCCATAGTCCCCATCCTCATTGTTGGGTTTTGGCTATGGGGGCCACGTAAAGAGATGGCAGAAAACCGCACTCTGGCAACGAAAGCCACCTTCGCTCTCGTCTTTGCCTTATTAGCCTCACGTGTTATCGGCATGGTATTTCCTCACGCAAGGCCCTTTGTCGATGGATTTGGTCACCAGTTCATTCCACATGCACCAGATAATTCATTTCCAAGCGACCACGGCACCGGTATTTTCACTTTCGCACTGGCTTTCCTTTTCTGGTATCGCCGAATTTGGCTTGGCGCACTATTAATCGTTTTGGGTGCAGGCATTGCGTGGTCACGTGTCTATCTTGGCGTACATTGGCCGCTAGACATGGTAGGAGGGCTTTTAGTTGGCCTAATGAGCTGTGCTGTCACTCAGCTATTATGGGGCGTGATCGGACAAGGCATAGTGAATCGTCTATACCAAGTTTATCAGTTTAGTTTTGCGCTCCCTATTCGTCGCGGTTGGGTGAGACAATAACCAAATACATACTATGAGCCCGTTTCTACGGGCTTTTTTGTGTTTGCTACACTACATTTGCACGACATTGACAACATTGCAGATTTGCGCCTCGGCAGGCACAGAGGTAAGATAAAAAACCTCGCGAAAGTTTGAATTCGTTGAAAGTAGTCGCATTTATCTCATCCAGCGTATTGTTGGAACTGTTGTACCTTACCCAAAATCTCATGGGAAAAGGCATCCCGATTATCTTTGTCCGGATTATGCTTTCTGCTCCGGCCACTTTATTGAGAAAAATTATGGAAACCCGGCGTTACGATCGTATTAACCGCTTATCACAGGCGCTCAAACGAACAGATAAACTGCATCTTAAAGATGCCGCCGAGTTGCTCAATGTTTCCGAGATGACGGTTCGCCGCGATTTAGCTTCACAGAGTAGCGATGTGGTGCTGTTGGGAGGATATGTGGTACTGGATCCCAAAATCCACCAAAGCGCTCGCTACTTCGTGACCGACCAGCAAGAAAAACGCGTTAAAGAGAAGCGCCACATCGGCACACTCGCTGCTCAATTAGTGCAGGAAGACGACGTGGTGTTTTTTGACTGCGGCACAACGGTTCCATTTATTATCGATGCATTGGATGAATCACTGAGCTTCACGGGGGTCTGCTACTCCCTGAATACCTTCATGGCGCTGCGCACCAAACCAAACTGCAAAGTGATTCTATGCGGTGGTTCATTTAACCCTGACAGCGCCATCTTTGTGCCAAACGGCATCAGCAGCGAGTTAGACAATCTTTGCCCAACGATTGCATTTATCTCTGCGGCAGGCATTACGCCAAAACAAGGCGCTACCTGTTTTAATCTGGACGAGATAGCACTTAAGCAAAAAGCCATTCAAAGAGCCCGCCGTTCAGTGCTGATCGCTGATGCCAGCAAGTTTGGCGAGGTCAAGCCCGCGTGGATCGCCCCCCTTTCCGAATTTTCCATTCTGGTCACCGATCAAGCTCCCCGTTCAGAGATTTGTCAGTTCCTGATCCTGAAAAACGTACAGTTATTATGCTAATTTCTATTTTTTACGTAGTATCACTTTGATAATCAAATTTATGAACTACAGTTTCAATTTTAATTGAGCTGTAGTCATTTTGCCCTATTTTAAAGCTCAATTATTTACCATTCACAAATTCCTACCTTGCCAATTCCTTTACTACCAGTGAGTTAATTAGTCATACTTAATTGCCAATTCTATTTATACTCGTGACTATTGATTATTAATCACTCTAGTTTAATAACCTATTTTATTATAATTACCCTGCTTGATACGCATATTTTATGTTCAACGTTGTACTAAATTCACACAAGAATAAAATCATACAAAAACAGTTAGTTATGTTATTACCAGCTCATAATTTACCTGTTTACTATAACTATTGTTATAAATTGTCGTTTTTTGAAATTAAGTGAAATCGTGATTTTTATTTCACATAAGAAACGAATTTTTACTATTTATCCTATGACTGTTAATCAGCATTGTTTTCCCTGTTAAATTTGTGTGTTTGTTTTAGCCCAAAAAATAGAAAAAACGCCATAAAATCGAGTGAATATCGCATTTGAGAGGCGGATCACGGACGTTTCAACTGTAAAAATATATCTTTGCCGCCGAAAACCATTGCTGCACATTACGAATAAAAGATCGCGTTATGAACGGACTATTTTTTGTTCGATTTTTCTTATTTTGGTCGAGCAGACAAAAGTGAGTTCCTATATAGTGCAGCGGCTTTAGGCTTTATTTAATGGTGTAAATCCATTTTTTAATAAACCAGGTTATAAACAACACACTAAGTATGTTGAATTGAATAAAGTTCTTTCGTGAAATCTCACGCTAGAACGATGTCTTGTTTTGAAAAGAAACTGTTTTAAACGTGTTCACTTCGGAGACCCTATGGACACTACTCAGACTAGTACTGTTACTTCTACTTCTGGTTCCGCAACGGCCTGGCGTAAGTCAGATACCATGTGGATGCTGGGCCTGTACGGCACAGCGATTGGCGCGGGCGTATTGTTCCTGCCAATCAACGCCGGTGTCGGTGGCTTAATCCCACTGATCATCATGGCTATTATCGCTTTCCCTATGACTTTCTTTGCGCACCGCGGTCTGACCCGTTTCGTGCTGTCTGGTAAAAATCCTGGTGAAGATATCACCGAAGTTGTAGAAGAGCATTTTGGCGTTGGCGCAGGTAAACTGATTACCCTGCTTTACTTCTTCGCTATCTACCCAATTCTGTTAGTTTACAGCGTTGCTATCACTAACACCGTTGACAGCTTCATTACTCACCAATTGGGTATGACGGCTCCTCCACGTGCAATTCTGTCTCTGATCCTGATTCTGGGTCTGATGACGATTGTTCGTCTGGGTGAACAGTTCATCGTTAAAGCAATGAGCATCTTGGTATTCCCGTTTGTTGCGGTACTGATGCTGCTGGCTCTGTATCTGATCCCTAACTGGAATGGCGCTATCTTCGAAACGGCTGCAATGACTCAGTCTATGAACGGAAGCGGCCTGTGGATGACTCTGTGGCTGGTTATTCCTGTCATGGTGTTCTCTTTCAACCACTCACCTATCATCTCTGCGTTCGCGGTAGCAAAACGTGAAGAATATGGCGTAGATGCTGAAAAGAAATGCTCCAAAATTCTGGCTTATGCGCACATCATGATGGTTCTGACCGTTATGTTCTTCGTATTTAGCTGTGTATTGAGCCTGTCTCCAGCAGATCTGGCAGAAGCTAAAGCACAGAACATCTCAATTCTGTCCTACTTAGCTAACCACTTTAATACTCCAGTTATCGCATACATGGCGCCTGTTATTGCCTTCATCGCGATCACTAAATCCTTCTTGGGTCACTATTTGGGTGCTCGTGAAGGCTTTAACGGTATGGTTATCAAGTCTCTGCGTAGCAAAGGCAAAACCATCGAAACGAATAAGCTGAACAAAATTACTGCGCTGTTCATGCTGCTGACGACTTGGGCTGTTGCAACGCTGAACCCAAGCATTCTGGGCATGATTGAAACCTTGGGTGGCCCAGTCATCGCGATGATCCTGTTCCTGATGCCAATGTATGCCATCCATAAAGTACCTGCGATGCGTAAATACAGCGGCCACATCAGCAACGTGTTCGTGGTTGTCATGGGTCTGATTGCAATCTCTGCAATCCTGTACACCCTGTTCGGTTAATCGCTGTAAGAGTTATGTTCTACCGGCCAGCGCACATTCTCTCGCGCTGGCCGTATCACTCCCCTTCTCTGGCAGCATCATTCTTTATATCCAAAGTAATTGGAATTGCAGCACGGCAGCAGCTTCAAGTACGAAGGATATAGCCCTGTTTCACGTACGGAGGCGACATGATTAGCGTATTTGATATTTATAAAATTGGCATTGGCCCATCCAGCTCCCATACCGTTGGCCCAATGAAAGCCGGTAAAGAGTTCTCTGACGATCTGATTAAAAAAGGCATCTTGAACGATGTCACCCGCGTAGTGGTTGACGTTTACGGCTCACTTTCCCTGACCGGTAAAGGCCACCACACGGATTTGGCTATTATCATGGGATTAGCAGGCAACATGCCTGATAGCGTCGATATCGACATGATCCCAGGCTTTATCAAAGATGTAGAACAGCGTGGGCGTTTACTGTTGGCTAAAGGCCAGCACGAAGTGGATTTTCCGCTGGAAACCAGCATGAATTTCCACCAAGACAATCTTTCCCTGCATGAAAATGGTATGCGCATTACTGCGCTGTCAGGGGATAGCGTTGTTCACAGCAAAACCTATTACTCTATCGGCGGCGGTTTCATCGTTGACGAAGAAAACTTCGGTAAGCAATCTGAAAATGAAGTTCAGGTACCTTATCCATTCAAGAGCGCGGCTGATTTGCAAGAGCACTGCAAAGCATCGGGCCTGTCTCTGTCTGGTTTGGTAATGCAAAACGAACTCGCCTTGCATAGCAAAGAAGAGATCGATGCACACTTCACGCGCGTTTGGGATGTTATGCGCAGCGGAATTGAGCGCGGCATGAATACTGAAGGCATTTTGCCTGGGCCGCTGCGCGTTCCGCGCCGTGCTTCAGCACTGCGTCGCATGCTGGTCACCCATGACAAAATGAGCGTGGACCCAATGGCTGTTGTTGACTGGATCAACATGTACGCCTTTGCGGTAAACGAAGAGAACGCGGCCGGCGGGCGCGTCGTGACAGCTCCAACCAACGGCGCATGCGGAATTATTCCGGCGGTTCTGGCCTATTACGATAAATTTATTCGTGAAGTTAACACCAACTCCTACTCTCGCTACTTCTTAGCATCTGGGGTTATCGGTGCACTCTACAAGATGAATGCGTCGATTTCTGGTGCAGAGGTGGGCTGTCAGGGTGAAGTTGGCGTAGCCTGTTCGATGGCCGCAGCAGGTCTTACCGAATTGATGGGCGGAAGTCCGGCACAGGTATGCATGGCAGCAGAAATTGCTATGGAACATAACCTTGGTTTAACCTGCGACCCAGTTGCCGGTCAGGTTCAAGTACCTTGCATCGAGCGTAACGCCATCGCTGCGGTAAAAGCGGTGAATGCTTCACGTATGGCAATGCGCCGTACCAGCGACCCACGCGTATGTCTGGATAAAGTCATCGAAACGATGTACGAAACGGGCAAAGACATGAACTCAAAATACCGCGAAACATCACGCGGTGGCTTGGCGTTGAAAGTACTGACCTGCGGTTGATTCTATTGTTAATGGGTGCTTAGTGGCCAAACTAAACACCCGTTGATTCAGCCACAAAACCCCAAAGTGCGAGTTAACAATTGTTGCTCGCACTTTGAGTCTCAATATGTTGAATATTTCTATCCCAAACAGCCTCTCCCACCGCGCCTCCCTCTTGTATTCCAGCCAAAGCGACTCAGTAAGCGACCTCATCACAGACCTTTCAAAATCAATAAAATAGGTAAGTACACTCTTTTTATCGGTTAAGTTAGTCGCACATAGGGATCGGAGGAGTAATTAATAAGAAATCAGCGTGCGTCCTGCACGCTGATTATTGACACTATGACTTAACCAAACCACGAGCCGAATATCTGATGAATTTTCATCATCACAAAATCGATCATCCGGCCAAAGAACCCCGCCTCTTTAACCTCATTTAGCACCACCAGCGGGCGCTGTTCGATAGTTTTGCCATTCAATTGGAAATCGATAGTTCCCACCACCTGCCCTTTAGCTAGAGGGGCTTCAAGCTGTGGCTGATTGAGCGTAAAGCTTGCCTTCAGATTTTTTAACTGCCCGCGCGGAATAGTGACAGCGGCGTTTTTATTCACGCCCAACTCGACTTCACTCTTATCCCCGAACCAGACTTTTTCGGTAGTAAATGCCTGACCCACTTTGATTGGCGTTACAGTTTCATAAAAACGGAAGCCCCAAGTCAGCAATTTTTTGCTTTCTTCGAAGCGAATACGATCCGTCGGAGCACCCAACACGACGGAAATTAAGCGCATTGGCCCATCGGTTGCCGAAGACACCAGATTGTGCCCCGCGCCAGACGTGTAGCCAGTTTTAATACCATCCACGTTTAGGCTACTATCCCAGAGCAAGCGGTTACGATTGACCTGACGAATCTTATTGAAGGTAAACTCTTTCTCTTTATGTAGCGCATATTCATCAGGCACATCGGCAATCAGACGTTGGCTAATCAGCGCCATATCGCGTGCCGAGCTGTATTGGCCCTCAGAGTCCAAACCATGCACGGTTTTAAACGACGTATTTTTTAGCCCCCAAGCCTCAACGTATTTATTCATCAGGCTCACAAAAGCGTCCTGACTTCCAGCAACGTAATCAGCTAATGCAATACTCGCGTCGTTACCCGACTGGATAACCACACCTTTATTTAACTCAGAGACGGGCACGCGATCGCCCGGCTTGAGGAACATCAGCGACGAGCCACGTAAGATGGGATTCCCCGTTGCCCAAGCATCTTTTCCCACCACCACCATATCGTTCGGCGTGATTTTTCCTGCTTTGATTGACTGGCCAATCACATAGCTGGCCATGATTTTTGTCAGACTTGCGGGATCCAAACGCTCATCGGCGTTAGCTTCAGTCAAGATTTTCCCGCTATCGTAATCCATCAGCACATAGGCTTTGGCGTTGATTTGTGGGGCCGCTGGTGCAGCCTGATCGGCATAGGTCATCGGGATCGCCATTAGTGTTAGGCCTGCCCCGAGAGTGATTTTTTTGATTAACGTAGTGAGTGCGATTTTCTTCATGATGATGCCAGCGTATCCATTCAGATAAACAAAAATTAATCTTTACCTTCGCAAAGCTTTTTCAAGCCCTGCTTGGAACCATAACGGCTTTAACTTAAAGAATAAACCCCCGATTATTAGTCCTTTAAATATAATCCAACCTTACAGACTCGCTAATCAATTTTTTTGCTTAATCGTTGTGCTGCTCATGGTCGATTTGTCACTAACTCACGATGCGATAGCGTTTTCTTGAGGACTGGGGAGAGAATAAACGCGTTCGCCATTGCCGCTAGATTGCCGCATCAACAGACTAAGGGGTAATGCCTTGTATAAATTTGTCCTATCTACAATCGATAAAAAACCCCGGACTTGCCGGGGTCGTTTATGCTAGTGCTGACTCGCCGTCAATTTTTCAATGTCAGGGCTACCAAGCAGTTTAGGGTCAGGGATAATATCTTTATCCTCACGCACCTTGGCCACATCTTTAGCCGTAATTTCTGGAGCTTTATTCCCCCAGCTGGTGCGGATAAAGTTAACGACGTCTGCGACCTGCTGATCGTTTAAGCGCCATCCAAACGCTGGCATGGTGATAGGCGATGGAGCCCCCTGCACTCCGGGTAACGTATTACCCGTGAGCACAACATGGATCAGCGAAGTGGCGTCATCCGTCATCACGACGGGATTACCTCGTAATTCTGGGAAGAATCGAGTATAGCCGCTGCCGTCGGTGCGGTGACACGCAGCACAGTTATCCACATACAATGCAGCGCCCGTTTTACTGTCATCGCCTTTCCACAGCGCATTAGCAACGGTTTTATCCTCTTTAAACGGCTTTTGATCCTTATCATTCGCTGGAAGCGATTTCAGATAACGCGCAATCGCCGTGGCATCTTCAGGAGTTAAGTATTGCAAGCTGTGCTCAACCACATCAGTCATACCGCCAAACACCGCAGTACGATCGTTGCGCCCCGTACGCAAGAACTCAGTCAGATCCTGCTCGCTCCAACTTCCTAGGCCGTCTTTATAATCGCCTCGCAGATTCGTGGCAATCCAACCGTCAATCGGTGCACTGCCTGATAGATAGACTTCGCCCTCATCGTTATTTAATGCCTTTTCCTGCATTGTGATGCTGCGAGGTGTATGGCAGGCACCACAGTGCCCTAAGCCTTCAACCAAATAGCGACCGCGCGCCAATACGGCATCTTCACCCTGTGCTGGGGTGAAATCTTGCACATCAGGGGCAAACATACCGCGCCAGATAGACAGCGGCCAACGCATCGACAGAGGCCAAGGAATATCACTGTCTTTGTTTGCCTGAGCGACAGGTTTTACCCCTTGCATGAAGTAAGCATAGAGCGCACGCATATCCGGCTCAGTCACCACCGCATAAGAAGGATATGGCATCGCGGGATAAAGTGTATCGCCGTTCTTAGCAACGCCGTGGCGTACCGCTTTATCAAAATCCTCAAATGAGTATTCACCAATACCGTGCTTTTTATCCGGAGTAATATTGGTACTGTAGATGGTGCCAATCGGCGTGGCCATTGGCAGCCCCCCCGCAAAAGGTGTTCCCCCCTTGCTAGTATGACACGCCACACAGTCACCGACTCGCGCCAGATATTCACCACGTTTAATCAAATCGACACCGCTGGTTTCTTGCGCAGCGGCACTAAGACTAATCGCGCTAAGCACCAGAGCTGAGATAAGTTTTTTCATTTTCTGGTTTCCTTATGCCTGCACCAACGGTCCTGGATTTTTCAAATACTGTTCGCGAATAGCACGAGCAGACCAGTAAGTCAGTGCCGCTAAGGTACCTGTTGGGTTATAGCCCAAACCTTGTGGGAATGCAGATGCCCCCGGTACAAATACGTTTGGCACATCCCAACTTTGTAAATAGCGGTTAATCGCGCTAGTTTTAGGGTCTTCCCCCATAATCGCGCCGCCGTTCATATGCGTGGTCTGATAGACCGTGGTATCGAAATGCGTTCCTTCAGATTTTGGCGAACCGCTGATTACAGTAGGGTTCATGGCTTCCGCAATCTTATGCATCCGGCCATGCATGAACTGCGACATTTTGATGTCATTTTCTTGCCAGTCAAACGTCATACGCAGCAGCGGCTGGCCATAAACATCTTTATAGTTCGGGTCGAGATCCAGATAGTTGGCACGATAAGACTGATGTGCGCCATGTGCATCCATAGAGACATGGTGCGAATAGACATCAGCCACTTCCGCTTTCCATTTACTGCCCCACGTTGGTGTGCCCGGACGCGTTGGTAAACCTGAAATAGGTTTGGTCCCCGCCTGATTCACCCAGAATGGAGATCCCCCGACAAAGCCGTATTTCGCATGGTCAAAGTTATCAGCGTTAAAATCATCGACACCCACGCCAGCGCCACCCGCACCAATAAACGTATTGGTGAAGATATCTTTATTAAAGAAAGCCTTGATAGTCGAAATGTTTTGGTAAGCGAAGTTACGCCCCACCACACCTTCATTGGTAATAGGGTTATAAGGTTTACCAATTCCAGATAACAACATCAGATGCACGTTGTGGAACTGGAATGCAGCCAGAATCACCAAATCAGCAGGCTGTTCAACCTGACGCCCCTGCGCATCCACATAAGTTACGCCAGTGGCGCGTTTTTTATCATCGGTCAGATTAACGCGCAGCACATGTGAGTTGGTACGCAACTCAAACTTAGGTTCTTGGCGCAGCGCTGGCCACACGTTAACGTTCGGAGAGGCTTTGGAATACATGTAACATGCATAGCCGCTACAGAATCCGCAGAAATTACATGGCCCCATCTGCGCACCATAGGTATTGGTATATGGACCAGAGGTGTTTGCCGATGGCAAATCATAAGGATGGTAGCCCACAGATTCAGCTGCTTGAGCAAACATTTGTGCTGAGAAGGTGCGCTTCTGCGCAGGCAGTGGGAAGTTATCTGAGCGATCCGGCGCAAACGGATTGCCTCCCTTACCCTGTCCGACAACTTTACCTTTTACGCTCCACGGTGTACCCGAAGTGCCAAATACTTTTTCAGCCTTATCAAAATAGGGTTCAAGCTCTTCATAAGTCACGCCGAAATCCTGAATGGTCATGCCTTCAGGAATAAAGTTTTTACCGTAACGCTCTTCATAATGGCTGCGCATGCGCAATTCCATAGGGTCGATACGAAAATGTACACCTGACCAATGTAACCCAGCCCCACCGGTTCCCGTACCGGGTAAAAATGCGGCAAGCTGACGGTAGGGTAATGCGGTTTGCGAAGCATTATGGCGGATTGTGACGGTGCTTTTCGACAGGTCTTGGAACAGTTTACGGCGGATGTTATAGGTCAATTCGTCGATAACCTGCGGATAAGCGCCGTCAGGATAGGTGTCACGATGCGGACCTCTTTCCAATACCACCACGTTTAAGCCCGCTTCGGTTAGCTCCTTCGCCATGATAGAACCGGCCCAACCAAACCCAACCACGACCGCATCAACTTTCTTCATTGTATTCGCCATGACTTATCCCCTTTCTCCGCGAATAGATACCGGAGGGAACGGATAACGTTCACCGCGCTCTACCCAGTCCATAAAATCGGCTCGTGCGCCGGGGAAGTTAATTAACGTCCAGCCCACCATTCCTTGATTGCCACCGTGAATAGGGTCGCTAAAGAATCCTTCACGCGTGTTTTGCAGTAAGAAAGAGAAAAAGACCTTAGACGGAACCTGAGTGAATTCAGCCTTACCGCCTTCCATCTGGCTTAAGAGATCGTCTTGCTTATCTTGCGGCAGCTCAGCAAAAACTTTACCTCCCTGCTTTTTGGCATAATCATTCGCTTCAGCCACGCCTAAACGATAAATTTGCTGTGGGGTTAGCGGTAGTTGATAGCCAAAATCGTGCTCGGCGTCTGGATTAAATGGCCCTTGCATATACCACTGGGAACCCGTGGCATACGGCGTGTTCATCTGGCGATCGATGAACTCAGGAACGCCTGCTTCCAAAGCCCCAGGGCCGCGATCGTCATTGGGAATCAAACGTGCGACGGCGGCTTTGACAAAGGCATATTCTTCAGGGGTGAAAAAGGTAGGATTGTAATCACGCGCCGTGTGTTTTTCTGGCGCTTTAGGTTCTGCCGCTTGAACGATGGCCGGAGCGGCAAGAGAGCCGATTCCCGTTCCGCCAATAGCCACTGCGGGTACTAACGTTATTGTTTTTAGTAGGAAATCTCTTCTTGAGCTTCCTGAGGTTTCTTTTGCCATGACATTGCCCACTTACAAAATGTTATCAGTTATTTAACACCATTTCCTTGATGAATGTGTTGTTATGAAACATTTATTTACGTTCCGCTACGTTTTGAAATGGCGGTTTTGGGCTAAATAATGGACACTGTTACGGGTAACTTGCTGATTAGGGTAGAAAAGGAACACTAAAAATTTGTTAATTGTTTAATGTGATAGATCGCACGAAATGTTGCTTAATTGAACAAAAAACAAACAATAAAAACTAACAAGTTTATATACAAAAACAGAGCAGCAAGCGCAGATATTCGCTAACGTAAAAAGAGGTGGCTTACCTAGCAATATAGCCGTTAGGCATATTAATCATACATATCGCCCCCAACACGATGTCACAATATTCACCCAGTATCAGCATAGTTGATATCTGAACAAATACTTCAGCAACGCGATGTTATATTACGATTAGCGGCTTAATTCACGGCCACCTTCATAGATAAGTCGCAGAGCAAATATGCCCACCACTGCGCCGATGATTTTGCTGGCAACGCGCTGAATACGAGAATAGGCACGACGCACCACGGAAAGAGAGAAAGCCTGACTGAGAAAAATTCGCCACAGGACAGAACTCAAAACAATACCTGCCCATGTCAACAACTTAGCCCAGATAGGGGTATCTGCACTCAGCGTGACGGAAAAAATGCTGATGAAGAAAAGCACGGTCTGCGGATTAGAAAGGTCGGTAATCAAACCACGGCGAAAAAACACCGCGCCCTTTCCGGGAATAAGCGTATGCAATGCGCTAATTTGCACGTCATTTTGATTACGCACGACGCCGTAGGCATACCAAAGCAAATAGAGCCCGCCTGCTATTTTTATCAATGAAAACAGGCTTTCAAACTGAGTCATTAAGGCAACCATACCAAATAGACCCAGACCGGAATAAATAGCGTCCCCCAGTGCAACCCCTAAACCCGTACACACACCCGCTCGACGCCCTGAAGATAAGCTGGTTTGCACCACCACAAAGAGGTTTGCGCCGGGATTAAAAAATGTGAGAACAAACAACCCAATAGTGACCCAAATCGCATGCAGTGGTTCCATAGCTCATCTCAACTTTTGCCAATATGTTATGCATTATGAAAATCTATTCATCGCAGCGATGTGCTCTCTATCACTATTTAAAAACAAGCGTACTCACAACGATCTCATCGCGTCATGAAGAGGCTATTTGTTCTTCCACACCTCAGTTTTAGCCCCTTAACCTTTTCATCTCTTGGCAAACTGGCTAGATTGATGAATTCGCCCTCGGCATGACTTATTGGGACAGTTTGTATGTTATTACACCAGCGAACAAGCTCATCTTCTAGCCAAAGCAATACACGGTTCCTCAATCTAGATAACCAACAGCTTGAATGTCTCGATGGTATTGAACTCAACGCAAGCCTGACGGGGCTTAGCGTATATAATAATCAATTAAGCTCATACCCTGAGCAGATTGGAATGCTATCTGAACTTCAGGTGCTCAATATTTCCTGTAATCAGATGACCAAAATTCCCGACAGCATCGGGCAGCTTAGGGCGTTAGAAATGCTCGATCTCGGACATAACCGGTTGTCCGAACTGCCAGACACCATGGGAAGGCTCACGCAGCTAATTTATCTCTATTTGAGTAATAACTCGCTTACGGACATTCCCGCCACATTTTCTGCCCTGCGGAATTTGCGCTACCTCAACATCACCGATAATCATCTCACGGCGATCCCTGAGGCTGTTTTTGCGATGACAGCGCTGGAGGAGTTACGCTTATACAACAACAAAATATCCGTTCTTGCAGAAAAAATTAGCGAACTGAAAAATCTGCAAGAATTGCATCTGATGAACAACCATTTCAGTCAGTTTCCTGATTCAATCGGGCAACTTACCCAGCTTCGGGTACTCGATATCTCAGGTAATAGGATTAAATCTATCCCTGATTCATTTGCTCAATTGAACCACTTACAAGATCTCAACTTCAGATTTAACAATCTGTCTGAAGTGCCAGATACGATTGCCGCACTGACTCAACTACAGACGCTAGATTTACGCGCCAATAATCTGACGTCACTGCCGGAAAGCATTCAGGAACTTAAAAATCTTAAACGCCTCGATCTACGCTGGAATTCATTTACCACTTATCCAGAGCAATTGGCTTCACTCGTAAAACAGGGCTGCCTAATTCATATCTAAAAAGCGCGGCCTAAGCCCGCGGATAAGATAATAAATAGAAGAGAAAACGGATGTCGCTCAACATCACGGTACTGTTAGAAAATAAAAACCATCACCCACAGTTAGACGGCGGCGTAGGATTAAGTTTATTGTTGGACGATGGTGAACAACGCATCTTATTTGATACCGGACAAGATCAGCGATTTTGTGACAATGCACACCGCTTAGGAATTGATTTAGGCACCCTTACTCGCGTCGTGTTATCGCACGGACACTACGATCATTTTGGCGGTCTGCCCTACCTCATTCCTCATACGCCGCATAAGCCCGAAGTCATTTGTCACCCAGACGTCTTTCTTACTCGTTATGCGGGAAAATTTGTCGGTTCACGCGCGATAAGACTAAAAAAAATCTCCCCAGAAAATAGCGAAACAGCGCTTAAAACGCATTTTCCTTTTCGCCTTTCTCGCCATCCCGTATCGATTGGCAGTCGATTTATTTTTGCTGGTGAAATTGAGCGCAGCAATAAACACAAAAGTTTTGGCCTTATTGAAAACGAAGATGGCTTCACCACCGACTACGTTAAGGATGATAGCTGTCTCATTTGGCAGGGAAGCCAAGGCCTTATCATTATCGTTGGCTGCTCTCACTCAGGCATCTGCGATATCATCCGTTATGCCAAGCATATTACCGGCATCGATAAAGTCAGCGCCGTTATTGGCGGTCTGCATCTACGCAGTGCAGGCATTCGCGAAATGCTCAGCACCCGCCGCTATTTTCAAGCACAAAATATCGATCTCATCTATGGTTGTCACTGCACGGGAGCCTGGGGGCGTTTATGGCTGCCCAATGCGCAGCCGCTGAACACCGGCGATAGCCTACGTTTGGAATAATCTTTTAACAACGATGGTTTGCCCAATCCATAAGCCATAGATATAATCCACGCTCAATCTAAGGGGAATTCATCCCCTATTAGTGAGCTTATTTCATGGTCTGCAGCTACTTCAAAAAGTCCGTCACCAGACGCAGCTCCGCGCAATCGAAAGATGAAGCGTTGTTCGGAGCCTAATCAGCAGCGTATTGCCGCTTAAACTCTTCATCAGCCAGCCGCTTTTCGTCGTTTAATTACGTCGTTTCGTGCTGTCTGAAATCGAGAGTTTATAAGCTACCTTCCACGCTTTATCTGTGCCCCTTGATGTTGCAAGACATCTGTGACGGATTGTTGAAGTAAACAATCTTTAAGCCGGCTCAACGTTATCCGGCTTTTGAATGGCTTTCTATGAATGAGTATCAACCTTATGACTCCACATTCTTACTGGAAAAAGGACATTACCCTTTTCCTATCTGCCCAAACCATTTCGCTGTTTGGCTCTTCGATCGTGCAGTACGCCATTATCTGGTATATCACGCTGACCACATCCTCTGGGCTGATGATCACCCTATCCACCCTATGTGGCTTTTTACCACAGCTCATCATCTCTCTGTTTGCTGGCGTGTGGGTTGACCGCTATAACCGCAAGTATGTCAGCATGATTTCGGATGCGGTGATTGCCGTAGTTACGCTGCTGTTAGCGATTTCATTTATCCTTGGATACAAGCCGTTATGGCTCATTTTTGCGGTATTAGCGGTACGCTCTTTTGGTACAGGAATCCAAACGCCAACGGTTAACTCCATTATTCCTCAGTTGGTTCCCAAAGAGCATTTAATCAGGGTTAACGGGATCAATAGCACACTGAGTTCACTGAATATGCTCATTGCTCCCGCGACGAGCGGCGTTCTCTATGCCTATTTATCTATCGAGAAAATCTTCTTTGTCGATGTTATCACCGCGGCTATCGCGCTCACGCTGATGTCGATGCTGAAGCTAGCCAGACTTTCCAGCCAAAATCTTGAGGGCAAATCGACAATCAAGGCCATCAGAGAAGGTTTCTACTATTTGAAGGAAAGCCCTTTTATTAGCTATCTGATTATCTTCTTGATTGTCATGATGATTCTGATAAGCCCCGCGGCGTTTATGACTCCGTTAATGGTTAGCCGTTCGTTTGGCCCTGAAGCCTGGCGTTTGGCTATCAATGAAATGGCATTTAGCAGCGGAGCCATCGTGGGCGGCATCGCGATTGCTATGTGGGGCGGATTCAACAGCCGCCTGCGAACCACCTTGTTGGCGGGCGGCGCCTACGGCTTTTTCATGATTGCGCTCGGCTGCGCACCGGTGTTTGCCATTTATCTGGCCTTTAATTTTCTGATTGGAATTACCATGCCATGTTTTAACGCACCTATCACCGCGTTATTACAGGAAAAGGTTGACCCTGCCATGCATGGCAGAATTTTCAGCTTGGTACAGGTGGCTAACTGCTGTGCACTGCCGCTAGGGATGGTGCTGTTTGGCCCACTGGCCGATCATTTCCGCATTGAGCATTTACTCGTGATGGCCGGTATCTTGGTGCTTCTGCTTTGTGCTCAGCTATTTGTTAAAAGAAAACTAATGGAGTAAGAGTCGTGGTGGCCTAGTCAACACGGTTAACTGCGGTTTCTCTAGCAGGATCGCAGTTTTTAAATACAAGCTGCATGTTCACCAGCCAAGCGATTATTCTTAATGTTTATTCAGGTATCATATGAATTAAACAGTACGAATACAGCACAGGTGAGAGTATGCAGCTAAAATCATTGGCTAAAGGACGCTTTCAGGGGATTTGGCAGCAGGATGATGCTCTCGTTGAAAAAACTCTGCGTGCATATTTAAACGAAACATGTCTCATCGCAGAGGGAGAGCATCTCTTCAGGCAGGGTCAAGCAGTTAAACAGCTGATGATGGTGGCTTCAGGCAAAATCTCCCTCGGCTACAGCGCTGAAAATGGCAGGCGCTTTCAGCTAGGCACAATGGAATGTGATGAGCAATTATTTGGTGAAATGGAGTTCTTCACAGGGTATCCCTGCCAACTCGATATTATCGCGGAGGAACCGCTGACCGTTGCACTCTGTAGCTGTGAACAGCTAGAAATAGCACTGAGTCAGCACCCCAAGTTAGCAATCTATTTTGCCAGCGCTATGGCTATTGATTATCAAGATACGCTAGATATTTTCCTTCATCGCATGCTTTATCCGATAGCTCATAACGTCGCTTACGATCTCTACCGACAGTATCAGAATAAATTACCCATGGATGGCTTTACAAAAAACTATCTTGAGGCTGAGCGTTTTGGTACAACCGATCGAGTCTATCGCAGGGCAGTCAAAGAACTCATAGATGGTGGTTTAATTATGCGTGGACCACAAGGTTTAGAAATTAAAAACCTTGCTGAGCTGAAGAAATTTTTAGGCAACGATATTGAAGAGTAAGCCTGCCACAATAAATACTGACAACTACAGTTTATTGCAGCAGGCCGTGTTCAATAGATAGATTCGGCTTTTATTATTAAAGACTAACCATTAGAACTTATAGGTCACATCGAAGTAATGACCTATACCGGTCGTTTTACCTGCACCAACCTCATTTTGGGTTAGTGCCATGTTTCGAAAGTATTTTAAACCATAACCGATAGCATAGCGTTCTGAGTGCCAATACAATCCGTTATACCACTCAATGGCATTATTGCTATGCAGCCCATCGTTAGATATCTCATTGGCACCGAATTGATAATCCAAATATCCTTGATAGCTTAGATAGCTTCCGTTTGAGAAATTATAAAATGGCGTAGACCAATTGGTTGAAAACATGTAGCCATCCCATTTTCCTTCATTGGCTGCTCCATAGTTTTCTCGGACATAATGAGCATAAACGTTCATCCCCATTTTTCCGAACCAAGGTACATTAACATCAGCACCCAGACCAATATAATGCTCAAATAATTCGCGATCGCCAATGTTTGTTACGGTCGACAAATACCATTCTTCAATGGGGCCAACCGATAAATCAGTTTCAAATAGCCCATCCAAGGATACACGAGGAGAGATTTTTGCAAAAAAGTTATCGCTATCATGGCGATCATCCTGTTTGCGGTCGAAAATATCAAAGATATCAACGTAGCCATATAAATCAAATATCCCAGAACGACCACCAAACTCCATTTCTAAATAGGTATCATTGTGTGCGCCATAAGGTACTTTGGCATCCACGCTTTGCATGAGGTTAAACTGGAACCACTTATAATCATTTTTATGTGTGTCTCCGTCCTTATAGTCAGCTGCGCTTGCAGCAAACGTTAACCCAGAGAAAATAAAGGCTAATATAGTTTTATTTAAACCCAAAGAGACTGTGCTGGCCATAATTACGTTCCTTATAAATTTAATAATAAGCATTAGTACAATTAATTTGTTTTATTAAAATAGTTATTTTTAGTTCCCAGAGTATTGGCGAATCAATAAGATGAAATAATCATGCTATAAAACACAAGATTCCTTATGAGAATTACGGTTAAACGTTTTTAATACTGCAACTAGCATCAGCATGATCACGAAATAGAGAATAGGAATGGCGTACATAATTGTTTGTATACCTAGCGTTTTTTCTAACAAAGCACTAATAGCAGGACTAAACATTGCACCAGCACTACCGCTAATCAGAATATAAGAAACATTTCGACTGCTGGCGTGTTTTACAAATGAAACACCATAAGCAATGAATGAGTTATAAAGCGCCGCGCAAACAAAGCCATAACCGTAGGCTAAATAGTCTAAGTGATTAAGATTATTTGTCGTTACAATACAGGTCGTGATAATGAATGCCAGCATGATAACCCCCATCAAGAAATAATGGATTTTCACTCTGGACACAATTACCGTAGAAACCAATGCCCCGACCAATGCAGCGGCCCAGTATTGCGTAATAATACTTCCGGCAACTTCGAATGGTATACCAAACTTTTGTTTAACAAATAGCGGAGCCCAGGTTAGGAAGGTATATAGCGCTAACATTCCTAAAAACAACCCAATGCCACCGCTAATAATGCCGAAGTTCCATTCGGATTTAACCGCTTCTGTCTGACCCGATACTTTTTCAGGTTCACAGCGAGAGAAGTTTGTCATTGCCACAATGCCTAGCGTCGCTAGAGCCACTATCCCAACCGTTAAGTAGCTATAACTCCAAGACATATTATGGGTGAGTGCATATGTCGTTACTAGAGGGAACACCACTCCTGCCACATTAAAAGTCGCATCTTGAACCACTAACATTGTACTTTGGATTTTGTCATGCCAAACGGCAACAACGATAGTTCCTGCGATACATAAGCCAATACCACCGCAAAACCCCACCAGCGTCATGGCACCCATGACGACCCAGATCCCCCCTATCCAATGCATTGCTAAGGCACAAAGAAACACAATCGAATAGCTAATACATGTCATGCGTTTGACGCCTATTCTCTCAATTAAGAAGAACGCCGCCACGGTTCCCGCTAACGCTCCCCCATTTAATAATGAGAAAACTGAGGCTACCGCATTAATATCTGCGTTATAGCTGTTAGCGATAGGTTCGATTAACATCCCAAACTGGCTAGCAAAACCAGCCATAATAAAATTGGCTAGGAAACTAATAGCCGTAAGTGCAAGTTTATTTTTCATAATTATATTTCCCTGGTGTATCGCTTTAGGCTGTTTTTATTCTGTTATAGCCGTATTTAAAGCTAGCTCAATCATTTGGCTAAATGTCAGCTGCCGTTCTTCGGCTGTTGTTTCCTCTCCGGTTAAACAGTGATCTGACACGGTGAGAATTGCCAGAGCTTCTATCCCAAACTGGTGTGCAAGCCCATATAACCCTGCCACCTCCATATCAATTCCCAACACACCGAATTTCTCTAACGCGGGGATCAAATTTTCATCAGGATCGTAATAAAGATCTCCACTGAAAACATTACCAACCTTGACTGGAATTCCGGCCTTTGTTGCTTGGCACCATGCTTCATGCAACAGAGGGAAATATGCGGAGGTCGCCATGTGATAACCGGCACTCCGCTTAGCATTAGTGATTGAATCCGTACCTGCAGCAACCGCCAAAATAATGTCTCTCATACGAATATCGCGCTGTGTTGCTCCTAAGCTTCCTATGCGAATAATTCGTTTAACACCAAAGTCGTGAACCAGTTCATGGGCATATAACGTCATTGATGGAATACCCATACCGTGCCCCATGACCGAAATAGGTTGCCCTTGATAGAGGCCTGTATAGCCCAACATGTTGCGAACATTGGTCACTTCACGCGCATTTGTCAGGTAGTTTTCGGCAATAAATTTTGCCCGCAGTGGATCGCCTGGCATGACAACGGTGGAGGCAAAATCGTCAGGTCTCGCATTAATGTGTGCTGTCATAAAATTTCCTGCAAATTAAGGTAGAAAGGAGAAGCCGTTGACGTGATTGTATGTATGGTCAGGTCATAGTTTGAGGACATAAGTCCTACTCAACGGATCGGCATCTCATTTTTGATAGATAGTCAGAAATGGTGGGTGATATCTGGTAGGACTACGGAAAAATTTACGCACAAGGCTCAAACGAAATACGCCAATGTTGTTCCATGCGCATTTCAGCACATCATCAGAGCGTTTCGGCATAATCTACTGATATTCCTTTGGGTATTGTATTTATACCAATCAAGGGAGACATCAGAATGAATAAAGCTATTTTAGGTATAGCACTATTAACTTCGTCATTAAGCGTGTTTGCTGAAGGCTTCACCTTGCACAGTTCAGATATTCAGCAAGGTAAATCGTTACAACAGTCGCAGGTTTATCAAGGTTTTGGCTGTAATGGGGGCAATACCTCACCACAACTCTCGTGGGTAAATGCGCCAAAAGGAACAAAAAGCTTTGCCATCACGGCTTACGATCCCAGCGCCCCGACAGGTAGCGGCTGGTGGCACTGGACGGTAGTCAATATTCCAGCCAATATTCATACTTTGGCGGCCAATGCCGGTGCAAAAGATGGGAAGAATCTGCCCTTAGGCGCAGTTCAAGGCCGGAATGATTTCGGTTATGCCGGATTCGGCGGTGCTTGTCCTCCTCCAGGGGATAAACCTCACCCTTATCGCTTTACCGTTTGGGCACTTAAAACGGATAAATTACCCATTAATAGTCAATCCAGTGGTGCTTTAGTCGGTTTTATGTTGAATGCCAACGCCTTGGCCCATGCGGAAATCACCCCTCACTACGGACGCTAAATATGCATGCTATCAATCACGCGGAACATCGATTAACCGCACAGGAAATAGTCGCTCGTTGCGCTCATAGCTTGCATCGAATCACGCTATTCACCCCCGCGTTATGCCATGTTCGTGTTGGTAGCAAAACAGTGCAATGGGGAAAGCACGCTGAAATTGCCACTCCCCATTCGCTTATCCTGTTCCCGGCAGGATCAGAAATCAGCATCGCCAATACCCCCAAACAAGGGCTGTATATCTCCGACATGGTTTATATTCCAGAACCATTGTTACGCGAATTTAAGCAATCTCATGGCTCCGTGGCGAGACAGAGCCCCCAAACAAACTCACTATGTATTCCCCTTAATGACAATATTCGTCTGACGTGGCAAGGACTGCTGAACACCTTGCACAATGACACACCACCACTGCTGCAAAAACACCAACTTCATGGCGTATTGCTGGCATTGGCACTTTCTGGCTATGGCGAAATATTGTTTCGCAACAGAAACGATCCCCTTACGGCTCAGGTACAACAGGTATTGCTGCGAGACCCTGCGCACAACTGGAGTGTAAATGACGTTGCTCATCAACTGCAGATGGGGAGCTCAACGCTGAGACGCCGTTTAGCGGCAGAAAATCAGGGGTTTCGCTCTATTTTAGAAAGTGTACGTATGAGTAAAGCACTCTATGAAATACAAAGCAGTACGCTCAGTATTGGGGAGATTGCGTATCAAGGAGGATATAATTGCGCATCGCGATTTAGTGCTCGTTTTAGCCAACATTTCGGCTTAACACCCAGTGCGCTAAGGCAGGCAATGAAACAACATCCACAAAAACATGAGGATAACAATCCGGTTAAGCCGTTGCGCTCAATTGAGTTAGCTCACAATGATAAAAACTAGAGGCGGGGTACATTCCCGTGTAAAATCTCAGCCGTTTTTATTCTTTGAACATTTTGTGAGCGTAATATATGCAACAACCGCGTATTGGTTTTGTGTCCCTTGGTTGCCCGAAAAATCTGGTGGACTCCGAACGTATTCTGACCGAACTGCGCACCGAAGGTTATGATGTTGTGCCTCGTTACGATGACGCTGAACTTGTCATCGTAAATACCTGCGGTTTTATCGACAGTGCCGTTCAGGAATCGTTGGAGGCTATCGGTGAAGCTCTCAACGAAAACGGAAAAGTAATTGTTACTGGCTGCTTAGGGGCAAAAGAGAACCAGATCCGCGAAGTTCACCCTAAAGTTCTGGAAATTACTGGCCCGCATAGTTATGAAGCCGTGCTCAAACACGTGCATCAGTACGTGCCTAAGCCAACGCATAATCCTTTCACCAGCTTGGTGCCGGAACAGGGCGTGAAACTGACGCCAAAACATTACGCTTATCTAAAAATATCCGAAGGCTGTAATCACCGCTGCACTTTCTGCATCATTCCATCCATGCGTGGCGATCTCGATAGCCGCCCGATTGGCTCTGTTTTAGATGAAGCCAAACGGCTGGTGGATGCCGGCGTGAAAGAGCTGCTGGTCATTTCGCAAGATACCTCTGCCTACGGCGTAGACGTTAAACACCGCACCGGTTTCTGGAACGGCCAGCCGGTCAAAACCAGCATGATTAGCCTGTGCGAGCAGCTATCATCGCTTGGCGTCTGGGTTCGTCTGCACTATGTTTACCCGTACCCGCACGTCGATGACGTGATCCCGCTGATGGCAGAAGGAAAAGTGCTTCCGTATCTGGATATTCCACTTCAGCATGCGAGTCCAAAAATCCTTAAACTGATGAAGCGTCCTGGTGCGGTAGAACGTACGCTGGAACGAATCAAACGCTGGCGTGAAATCTGTCCGCAGCTAACACTGCGCTCAACCTTCATCGTTGGTTTCCCGGGTGAAACCGAGGAAGATTTCCAGATGCTGCTGGATTTCCTGAGCGAAGCCAAACTGGACCGTGTGGGTTGCTTCAAGTTCAGCCCTGTTGAAGGCGCTGCCGCCAACGAGCTGGCTGACCAAGTTCCTGAAGAAGTGAAGGAAGAGCGATTCCACCGTTTCATGCAGCTTCAACAGCAGATTTCAGCTCAACGCCTGCAGGACAAAGTAGGCCACACACTACCGGTTATTATTGACGAAGTAGACGAAGAAGGCGCCATTGGCCGTAGTATGGCCGATGCTCCAGAGATCGACGGAGTCGTTTACCTGAACGGTGAAACCAAGCTGAAAGTGGGCGATGTGGTTAACGTCACCATTGAAAACGTCGATGAATATGACATGTGGGGTAGCGTTTGCGCTTAAACTTAGCGTAATCTGCTCACTTGATACGAAACAGCTGCCTTTTGACTAATGCTGATCGTTTAAGAGATCGAGATACACGGGGCTAGCACACCGCGGGGCG